>JAEEGL012694731.1_pt1 | contig 41043 bp, 33 predicted proteins | sample 9134231 | NCBI WGS metagenome assembly JAEEGL01 (sample SAMN16246548, study PRJNA631951) | gut metagenome | biome: gut microbiome; feature: rumen; material: fiber-attached | host: Bos | place: Iran: Karaj | collected 2018-10
TAGAAACGGTGTTGGTGAAAGCCTTGAGTGCCTTGTCAGCATCAACCTTGGTAAGGCCAGCTTCCTTTGCGATTGCATCAACTAATTCTGCTCTATTCATCGTAAATCTCCTCCTATATATAGTGGTTGCTTATTGCAACATGGTTATAATACTACAAAATAACGTAGTTATCAACAAAAAACTTCGATTTTTTCAAGTTTTTTTGGGATTTTTTACGAATTTATGCCCTTTTTCTCCAGTTTTTTCCTGAAACTGAGGTATCTCATGAAGGCTGTAATGCCCGCCATACTCCAGACTATGCCTACAGACCACCATATTCCCCAGAGTCCTATGGCAGGAATGGATACCAGCATTATGGGAACAATGAATCTTCCTATTACTTCAACAACACCGTTGATAAGCGCAAAGATCGAGTCTCCGAGGCCGTTTAACACTCCCCTTACAACATAGATCATTCCAAGCATTACATAGAAAAGGCTTGTGATCCTGAGTGCTGCGCCGCCCATGGCGATAACATCTTCTTCTTTAACGAATATCCTGGTGATGTTATCTCCCAGAAGCTGGATCACAGGAAGCATGATGATTGAAAAGATTACCATCAGCATTACGCTTTTTCTGTATCCCGCTCTTACTCTGTCCATCTTATTGGCACCGTAGTTCTGTCCGGTATAAGTGGAAAGCGCTGCACCGAGAGTCTGATAAGGCTGATGAATGATCTGTTCGATCCTGCTGGTTGCGGTAAATGCAGCAACGGTTACCTTTCCGAAGGAGTTGACTACCTTCTGCAGAGCCATGCAGGAAATTGCTATCAGCGAAAACTGAAATGAAAGAGGAAGTCCGAGATTAAGCACTCTCAATGTTATCCTCTTGTTAAACTTCATATCCTCACGGGTGAATTTGAAGTAAGAGTTTTTCATCATGGCGTAGATGAGGCAACTTATACCGGACACAAGCTGTGCTATGACCGTAGCAATGCCTGCGCCTCTGACACTCATGTCAAATCCGCAGACAAATAAAAGGTCCAGACCGGTATTCAGAATGCAGGAGAATATCAAGAAGAACAAAGGTGTCTTGGAATCTCCCAGAGCTCTGAGCATTGATGAAGCGTAGTTATAAAGAGAAACAAACACAATGCCTACACACATTATTCTCATATACGCAACGGCATCGGCAAGGATCTCAGCAGGAGTATCCAGCCATAATAAAAGTTTGGGAGAAAGAAAAAATGCGACAATGCCTACAGTAAGCGGAAATACCAGCATAATATATCCGGTATTTACAATACAGCTTCTGACAGACTTGTCATCATTTTTACCGAAGTACTGTGATGTGATTATTCCTCCTCCGCTTCCGATACCGTTACACAAAGCGAAGAACAGGAATGTAAGTGAATTGGTAGCACCGATAGCCGCAAAGGCATCCGCACCCACATACTGACCGACAATAACAGAGTCAACAAGATTATATACCTGCTGAAAAAGATTACCGATCAGCATCGGTATTGAAAAAAGAACTATAAGCCGGACAGGAGAACCTTCCGTCATTAACAATACCGATGATGATCCGTTTTTTGATTTCATTTCTTCACGTCTTTCTATAAGAGTTTAGTTCCGCACTGAAGACAGAACTTTGCGCCCATTGGCATTTCGGAACCGCAGTTAGGGCACTTTACTGCCAGTGACTGACCGCATTCCATACAGAATTTTGCTCCCTCGGGAAGTGCTTTTCCACATCCCGGACATTTAATGCCGGCTCCGGCGGAAGGTGTGGCATTTGAACCTGTATTGTCAGCGCCCATGTTCATGCCCTTCATCATCTCCCCGACCTGTGGAGCCATGGCACCCATGGCAGCCATTCCGACACCGAGTCCGATCATATCGCCCATAACAGAACTACCGCCTCCTGTAGCGACTGCAGGTCCCATATTGCCGATGCCCTCCGCATATGCCTTCTGAACATCCGCCTGGAGAACATCTTTCTGGTTATATCCCTTGGCCTGCATAACGGCAGCCTCTGCCATGCCGGCTTTCTGTGCGGCCTGAGCTTCGGCCTCTGCCTGAATAAGCTTTCTTTCGGCTTCTTTCTTTGCAATCTCAGTCTCAGTGGTCTGAGCTTCCAGAATGGCACCTCTCTGGGCTGCTTTGATCTGAGCTTCAGCTTCTGCCTCGGCAGTCATGTAAGCTGCCCTGCTTTCAGCCTGGGTTGTCTTGACCTCTGCCTCAGCTTCTGCCATACGCTTCTGAAGCTCAAGGGTGTGGAGTTCACGAAGCTTGCGGAAATTGGGATCGTCTTCGGGAAGCAACACATTTGTAAGGTAAAACTGTGGAATTGAAAGACCATATTCCTCAAATCCCGGAGTTATCTTTTCTTTAAGAGCAGAGGAAAGTTCATTAAGATGACCGTCAACCTCAACGATATCAATGTTCTCCTGCTTGATAACGGCAGAGAGATTCGATTTTACCTCAGTGGAAATAAGAGGTCTGAAGGAAGTCTGAAGGGACTGGGTAAAGCCTTCGCCCTTATCGTCCCATGCAATACCCTTCATGGTTCCCACTAATTTGATGAGGAGCTTTCTTCCGTCACAAACCTCAAGATTCATCTCACCGGAAGCACCGATCTCAACGGGAACTCCAAGAGTAGGCTCGTTAAATCTGACCTTGGAATCGGTTCCCCACTTCACCGCCATCTGAACAGTCTTATTAATGAAGTAGATCTCACAGTGGAAAACCGCAACACCGGTAACGATGTTGATCATATCGGTAAGTATGGGAATATTCTTGGCATCCAGCTTGTATCTTCCGGGGCCGAAGGAATCGGCAGCCTGGCCGTTGGCAAAAAATATCGCTTCCTGGCTCTCATGAACAACCAGTTCCGTCATACAGTTAAAATCTTCACCGGGATATTTCCATATAAAAGTAGAATTATCGCCTTCATATTTCACCAGTTCCGACAGTGCCATAATCTTTCCCTCCTGACAGTGATCATTTCATAAGTACAACTGTGTTCATTCTACATTTAATACTTCATTATTTCAAGGAAACCGGGCACGGGCGCCTTTCCCTTTCGAGGCCATCCCACTGTTTCCTTCCGCCTCATACCTGCCCTCTTTATACTTCCAGAAATTATTTACCAGGCTTCTGTAGCCCATGGCCTGTATATCCGAATATCTGAGGTTGAAATTTTTCTTACCGTGCTTTCCGGTGTACAGATATCTTATGCAGGACACCGCATAATCATCTATGGATTTCAGTTTAGAGTCCGTAGTAAGCAGAGGAAAATACCATCTGCACCAGGTCAGATCATCCTTTAAGGTATTCAGATAAAATTTCCTGTTAAGATATTTTATAAACGCACGGGCCGCCCATTTATCCTCAGCGTTCTTTCTGAGCTTCCATCTGTAAATCGCTCTGGCTTTTCTCCGGATCTTGTCCTTGATCTTCCTCTCTGCGACATCGGAGATATTTACTTCACCGTCCGTAAGTTCAAAGCCCAGGAATTCCATTCTTTCTCCGGGAACTGTCCTTATCTCTTTCTCGGGATTGATCTCCAGTCCTTTTCCCCTAAGGAAATCCTTTATGATCATCTCATATTCACGGATATTATCCGGATCGCTTGATATGACAATAATGTCATCAGAGTACCTTGCATATAAAACATTATTATCCTCAAAATATCTGTCCAGATCTGCAAGATAAAGGTTTGCAAAAAAGCCTGCTGTGGCAGTGCCTGCCATGACGCCCTTTTTTAACTCAATCTTTTCCTCATCTTTGACAGCGAACGGATCAGAGAATAATGATTCAAAAAAGCTTCGCAGCCCTTTCTCCTCAGGCATTTTTTCCTCAAGGATATCAAGGATCACATCGGTGTTTATGGAATTGAAATAATCATGAATATCCGCTTTGTATGTATAGGCCTTTCCCGTGGACGTTCCTTCAAGGATCCTGTTTACAGCCTTCTTTGCTCCTGTATCATTTCTGAAGGAATACAGATTTTCAGAGAAGAGATGATCATACTCTTTTAAAAGAAAAAAGATCGTTTTCAAAACATAGTTTTCATCTCTTTCAAAAGAAAATACATTTCTCTTTTTCCCGGTTCCTCTCTTGCTGACTTCTATCAAGCGAGGTGTCGAAAAAGGAATACCCTGTTCGATCTTCTCTATGCAGGGCAAATATTCCCTGTTTTCAACAAATGAACGCAGATCATCAGTCTCTTTCTTACTCATGTTCATCCGGGACATTCTGTATTCAAGAAACTCAAGCCAGCACTCGTGGCTTTTAAGTTTTTCCATGATATCCATAGGACATTCCCCGTAAAAAACAAGAGAGCAAGACTAACCTGCCCTCTGTCATCCATCCACTCCGGAAAAAATTTGAAAATTTCTCTCGAAAAGAAATTACAAGGCTGAACAATCAGGTGTTGTCCGCAAAACGTTTATCCCTGGTGCTTTGCCCCACCGCAGACGCAATATGCATTCCGGGAGGATATTTTGATTTATTATATCATTTTCCCATATACATGTGATAGATTAATATAGGAAATTATCAAATCGTGGCGGAGTACCCGAAACAATGAATTCAGATGATAAAAAACTAAAATATTACAATCTTTTCAGAGACTATATGGAGTATTTCCTGGCCTACTGCTTTTTCGGATGGGTATATGAATCCATATGGTGCTGTCTCATATATCACCGCAGAGGATTTATAAACCGCGGTTTTCTCTTCGGGCCCTGGCTTCCCATTTATGGAATAGGCTTCTTTATAATCCTGGGGATCTTCAAGCTTCTTAAAGTAAAAAAGCCCCTCCCGGTATTTATCGTCGGTGCTCTCATCGCCACCTGTGCGGAGCTAACCGCAAGCTACATCATCGAGGCCGCCGGTGGAGAACCCATGTGGGATTACCACGAAGAATTCTTAAACTTCCACGGGAGGATTGCCCTGGTCCCCTCACTGATGTTCGGATTCCTGATCTGCGTAGCCCTTTGCCTGATCCATCCGGGACTTATAAAACTTCAGAAAAAGATCGGAAATACCAAAGCTCACAACATCTGCTTTATCATTGTAGCAGTGCTGTTTTTCATAGATCTCATCAGCAGGATATGGCTCGGAAGCAATATCTAACCGTAGATCAGAGCCACTTGCCCTTCCAGCTGTTCAAAATATATATCTTTATCGGCGGACATATGTCCCGCTTTACAGATCCTTGCTATCTCCATATGCACAGGATCTGTTTTGTTGAATGCGGGAATATTTAATTTCTCAAGAACATGTGCGGAGATACTTGTGGGATTCATAAAACTCTTTATACAGCCCGATACCGCCTTAGAACTTAGCACTCCGCAAAGATAGTACGCTTCCGTCTCGTCATCGGTGCTTACGTACATGATCTTCTCATTGGGAAGCAATAATTTTCTGCCAAGATACGGATCGTCAACGCTTCCGATCACCGAACAGATAAATTCCGATGCAATAAACCTCCATACCACCTTATATTCCGAGAAAGTATATTCCCCGACCCTTAAAACCGCATGAAATTCCTGTTTTCGGATTTCCTTTTCCCATCCCGCAAAGCCTTTTCTGTCATCCAGATCATCCTTGAAAAATCTGAGATATTCAATGGTTTTTGGTGCGGATTTCTCAAGTATTGTGCCACTCACCGGCCACATTTTTGTCTCTGCGGTGTGGGGGCAAAGGATATATGAATCATATCCGATATCCCATTTGTTCACATCCCGGCCTTTCAGCATGGGGAAAACATGATCCGGCTCTATGACTTTTGTGATCTTCTCAGCTTTTCTCTTGGCCCTTTCCGTGATGTTGGTCACTTCAATCCCGTCATCTTTTTTACCGAGAATATTAAGCCAGTATACGGCATTTGCCCCACCGGTAAAGACTCCGGTTCTGGCTCTGTAGGGATTACTTCCAAGCACTTTTTCTATTCCTTCAAGGTTAGATCGGTCCGCGTTCATCCACATGGATGCGGGATCACCTTCCACAGCGGGCTTTGCATACTGAGCTCTGATGTCTGTTCCGTTTTTATCCCAAAGGAAATACGGAACCGGATATTCGGTATCCTCACCTTTTTTCAGATATGCAATGGCAGCATTTGTCATGGCACCTTTAAATACTCTGATGCCGGACAAGTCATCCACTCTCAATACTCGGATGCCGCATTCGTCCTTCAACTTGAATTTCCTGAATCCTCCACCGTTCATGGCGGACTTGAATACAGCCTGTCTGATGACAAAGGCCAGCACGCCGCCCTGCTTCAGCAGCTTATCCATTACAACATAGGTTATGAGAACGGATATATCTTCTTTTGAATAGATCACTTTCCTTCCCTTTGCGGAAAGAAGGCCATATTCCTGCCACAGATACTGAGTCCGAGATCTGTATTCCGAGGGAAGATACTCCCAGTTCACCCATGGCGGATTGCCGATTATGACGTCTGCCGGTCCTGTTTCTTCCAAAGCACTTATCTTCCTGATGTCCAGGATATCCATGTTGTATATTGGAAGCTCTATTTCTTCGCTTCCGTCAATCATATCCGTTATGGAGAGCAGGAAATTGGTCCTGGCTGTCAACACTGCCAAAGGATTTATATCCATACCGGATACGCTCGACAGGATTTCCTTAACTGACATTCCTGTCTTTTTCTTGGCAAGGATTACTTTTATTATGAATGTTCCGGATCCGCAGGTGGGATCAAGAAATCTTTTTCCCGGATCTATATTTTCAAAAGATAAAACCCTGTTAAGAGTTTCTTCCGCAAGCCACCCGGGAGTATAGAATTCTCCCAGAGCATGGCGGAGTTCCTTGGGGATCAGAGCTTCATACATCTGCCTGATATGATCCGCATTATCATCTTCCGGCAGGTTATCCGTACTCTCTCCGGATCTATACGCCGACAGCAGTTCCTTTATTCCGGCCAGGATTTTGGCAAATCCATTCTCAAGTTCGTAAACGGGCCATGTATACTGATCCTTATCACAGAAATTTTTTATCCCTGCTTTCTTCGCAAATTCTCCCAGTATAAGTTCCTCATCGGAACAATCGCTCTCCGGCAAAAGATCATCCCTAACCACCAATTTGATCAGGATACTGAAATATGTCTGAACAGCATAGAAAAGAAGCTGAACCTGCTCAGCTTCTTTTCCTTCATCAGGTATGATTCCATACCTGTTCAATATTTTATAAATATCAAGCTTGTTGTTTCCGGAGCGGTCTGCCCTGGGGCTTCCGTAGAGATATCTGAAGATCCTGTTTTGTTCTTCCGTCATCTCACGGGTCTTCTGCGAGGGAGATTCAAGAATCCGGTATATTTCCGGAATGATCTCTCCGGATTTTTCCATTATGGCGGAATGATCATCATTCATATCCGCGCACAAACTCTTAAGATCGATCATAAGATTTAACGTTTACTTCAATGTCTCTGCTCTGTTTGCGATGTTTTGCTTAAAGTTTATTATCTCATGATCATATTCTTCATCCATGTATGAAGAATGGATAAGAAAATCGGCAGTGGCCTTATTGTTTGCAAAGGGAATATCATAAACCTGGGCAATTCTCATAAGTGCCTTAACATCAGGATCGTGAGGGGCTGCAGTAAGAGGATCCGAGAAGAATATAACAAAATCGATCTTACCCTCAACGATCTTCGCACCGATCTGCTGGTCACCGCCGAGAGGGCCGGAATTGTAACCTCTCACAGGAAGATCTGTTGCCTCAGTGATCATACGCGCGGTAGTTCCTGTTCCGCACAGAAAATGCTTCTTTAAGGTCTCTGCATTATCCTTGCACCACCGGATAAGTTCAGCCTTTTTTCCGTCGTGGGCTATGAGTGCAATATTTTTCTGTTTTCCTATTGTAAGAGTTATGGTATCTGTCATGATCGTACCCCTTTCAACATCGATGATCTGATTATATCAGATTGGGCTGAATGTGGATACATCCGCAGATCTCAAATTGTATTTTACCTGTATTCTCTTATATAATGACAGCTTTCAAAGGTAGCACTTCCGTCGGTTTTTGTGTAACTGCCATCCTTCCAATACGTCATGCCAAGCTTTTCCATTACTCTTTTGCTCTTGTAATTTTCCTTTGCAAACTCTCCCTCGATGGCCCGGACTCCTTTTTCCTTATCAACCACATCGATAATGGCCCGGATAGCCTCGGGAACCAGGCCTCTGCCCCAGTAGTCTTTACGGAGGTTATAGCCTATTGTCCAGGCATCAATCTTTTCATTGAAAAACAAGCCGCCCTGACCGATGAGTTCCCCGGTCTCTTTAAGCACAAAGCCAAGATCAAATTCATCCTTACCATCCACATCCCTGGATTTAAGCCATTCTCTTGTTACGTTCAGGTCCTTATGGCAGGGATATATCATAAATTTATTTACTTCCGGATCCGATGCCCACTTAAAGATCGCCTCTGCATCATCAACCGTAACGGTTCGTAATATAAGTCTTTCGGTTTCAATTCTTCGAGCCATAATCACCACCTCTTTTGATCAGTTATATTCTCTAAGTATATCAAGGCCTAAAAGCAAAGCCTTTTCATGTGATCCTTTTCCGAAGGATCTGGCATCATACTCATGTACATTTGCAAGCGAATCTGCCGTAAACAAAAACTGTCCGAAACTTGCTCCGCGTTTTCTTGAGCAGGCAGCCAGTGCGGCACATTCCATTTCAACCACCGAGCAGCCTTCTTCCAGACGGTATTTAACCATATCTTTTGTCTCCCTGAAAAATCCGTCCGTGGTCCAGGTAGTACAGGTCACAAAAGAAAGTCCGTGGCTTTTGAAGGTTCTCTCTATTGCGGTGACAGGCTCGGGATCAAGATCTATAAATCTCGATGCCGGCAGATACTTATAAGACGTACCTTCATCCCTAAGGGCCTTTACGGGAACAATAAATGCATCCTCGGGAAGATCCGCCAGAACTCCACAGGATCCTACAGCTATGATCTTACGGCATCCTGCTCCGATCAGCGAATCAAGTATCATTGCAGAAACCGGTGCTCCCACCAGGGACTGGACCAGACATATATCTTCTTTTTCTTCATGCAGTATATAGATCTTTATATTGTGGGAAACGGTGATCAGTTCCTTAGCAACTTCTGCATTATTATCTTTTGCATATGCATCCACCACATCCCCCAAAAACGTAAAGAGGCATTTCTCCGGAAGTCTGAGGCCTTCAAGTTCAAATGCGGGTGGAATAACTTCCGGAGAGCAATCATCATATTCCAATACAGGTATCTCGTTTTTAATGATCATTTCTTCACGTATAATCCAATTCAATGTTAGATATTGATTGGATCACTCTTCCTTTCTCCCAGCTTCTTCTGGGGCATTCAATCTTTATCTGATATATTCTTATAGGCGCTGTGGATCTGTATCTATTTCACTACAGCTTTGACTGGTTCGAGGTGACTCAGACCACAGCTTTTCGTCTATTACTGTTAATCAGTTTGTTAACGCATTGACGTTTCTATTTACGTGATTACACAGCCGGATTTTCTGTGGAAGACAGCAGCGCCAAAAACTTATATCTAAGGAGGTACCCACTATGTCCACGTACTTTGTAGGGATCGATATCTCAAAGTACAAACATGATTGCTGTATCATAAATGCAGCTGATCAGTCCATCGTTGCCAGGTTTACAATCAATAATGACAGGACCGGTTTCGACGAGCTTCTTACTTCTCTCCAATCACTTCCAACATCTGATGACATCAGAATAGGGTTCGAATCTACAGCTCATTACGCCCTTAATCTTGAACTCTTTCTCGAGAAAGCCCACCACAGCTTTATGGAAGTTAATCCAGTTCTCATCAGTGAGTACAAGAAATCTACATCTTTAAGACGAACAAAAACCGATTCCGTTGATTGTGAATCAATTGCCCGTTGGCTAATGACCGTAGAGTACAAACCCCATTCAAAAGGATTCTATCACGCTTATTCTCTTAAGTCATTAACCCGGCTGAGAGACCGGCTTATTCGTCAGAGGTCATTTTATCTCGTCAAGATCACAAATGTTCTCGATCATACATTTCCTGAGTTCAAACCATTCTTTCAGGAACGTTTCAGTAAAACAGCTCTATATCTTCTAGAGAATTACGGTTCTGCTGAGAAAATGTCTCACATGAACGCTGCATCTTATGACAATCTCAGGCGCATTTCTCGTGGCAAATTTTCCCCACAGCAGTTTTTAGAACTCAAAAGCCTTGCAGCCAATACAGTCGGGGTTAACAATTCTATCTTCGATACGGAATTAAACTGTCTTTTGACTCTTTATAAAGAAGCTGCCAATCAGGTATCTGTTCTCGAAAAGCAGATCATTGAGCTTATCGATGAAGTTCATCCTCACTATATGTCCATCCCGGGTATAGGCCCAATTTCTGCTGCGATCATATATGCCGAGTATGGGGATATATCCAACTTTTCAAGCCCTAATCAGATGCTTGCATTTGCAGGACTCGAACCCGGAATAAATGAATCCGGAACAGAATCACATAAAGGGAGAATGGTCAAAAGAGGATCTTCCCAACTACGTTATGCCCTGATGAACTGTGCATTGCCTCTTATACGTTTTGATATGACATTTGCTTCTTACTATGCCAAGAAACGTTCAGAGGGAAAACCACATCGAGTAGCTATGTCGCATGTCACAAAGAAACTGGTCAGAGTCATTTTTGCATTGGAGAGGCAAAATACCGACTTTGTAGCCACCGCTCTTCGCTGACACCAATAATCATTTCTACTGAGCCATCTGAAACACGGTATATTCAGGTGGTTTATTTATCATGTATTTTTTTCATATCAAAAAGCACTTGACTATTTATAGTTTGTCACCTCCGGATGATAAATGCAGAAACCATAGCCTACGCCAAAAGTTGCTTCATGGCTCAGCATACGTGTTTCGAGTGAGGTTCCGTCAAATGCACCGCCCATTATGGTAAAGGACCGGTGTCCGCATTCCATTGCCTTATCGAGAAAATCCTCGTTGAAGGATGTCAGTGAAGGGAAATCACCCGCTCCCATAACCTTCATGATCTTCTCATCATATTCCGGGCCTTCAGGAGCAAATCCATAAGGTCCGTCTTCTTTCTGACAATGCGCAAGATCTCCGCTTGCCAAAAAGACACATCTTCTGCCGTTTTTTTCTATAGCTTTTCTGATAGCCTTTCCAAATTCCCAGTGGGTGTTCAGATTAAGACCCGAAAGACCGATGCGGACGAGTTTATAGTTTTGATATCTCTTATTAACGAAATAAAGGGGTACTGTGGTTCCATGATCAAGGAGCGGATCCCTTTCCCCTTCCGTCCCGGCAGGGATATGAACCCGTTCAGCCTCCCCGGATATTGCCAATGCAAGTTCTTCATCATAGTCGGTGCTAAACTTCACGCCGGGTGCTCCGAATCTTGAAAAGTCTCCGAGAGCAGCTTTCCCCGGTGAAATATGAAAATAATCCCTGTACAAAACAGAATGAGGGGACGTAAGGATGATCGTGTCCGGCTTTAATGCCGCGATATCCTTAGCCACCTCATCAAATGAATTCAGCGTATCCTGTATTTTCAACTCCTCACCCCGTCCGATCTCGGGAACAGCTATGGGCGGATGAGGAACCATGTAACCTGCTAGAATTGGCATAGTGGGCCCTCCTAAAGGTAATTGTACCATTATTTTGAATAAATTTACCAAATGATAAATTTTGATAAATCGGATATGGAGTCAAATTGGCAACGTGAAAAGTATTTGACGTGCGTCAAATATATGTTAAAATATCCTTGTGAATATTTTACGCACGTCAAACAGCCGAGGATTATATATGCTTATTACCAAAAAACAAGATCTAACATATCTCAAATGGTCACATGTTCGCAGTTCCTCCGGCACAGCAGGCACTTTCTTAAAGTCTTCTTCGGAGTTGAACGGCAAAAAATACTATAAGCTCTCAAACTTTGACCCATCCGTGGGTGTTGTAGGTCATGAATGCATTAATGAACTCATTGTGGATAGGCTGCTTACCATACTGGGCATTGATCATTTGTCATACGATCTGATAAATGCCGACATAGAAATAGATGGAAAAATATATAATACATATCTGTGTGCTTCTGCTGATTTCAAAGAACGCGGTGAAAGCAAAATAGCACTGGACGATTTTTACAGGTTAGAATCCACCCCGGATGAAAGTCCCTATGATTTTTGTTTACGTCAGGGGTTTGGAGAAACAATTCATCAGATGCTTGCCATCGACTACATAATCTTAAACAGAGACCGACACGGAGCCAATATTGAAGTACTTCGAAATTCAAGAGAACACACCATACGTATCGCTCCATTATTCGACCATGGATTATCTTTGCTATACTCATGCACCACAGAAAAACAGGCATCTTCTTTCGATATTCTGGAAGATCTCAAATGCCAGAATTTCATAGGAACCAGATCGCCCTATGAAAATCTGTCTCTTATTCCGGATAAAAAGGCAGTATTTAACGGCACATTAAGAAAAACCGACAAAAAAATACTGCTCGGCGGCCTCGACAATGCTTTGCCCAAAGTCTTTCTTGAACGCATATGGGAAATGATCTATACAAGGTATAAAAATTTTGAAAATCTTTGAGATACTTGATCTTGAAAACAAGGGCATCTTTGGTACTCTTCTATATTTCGAGAGAACCAAAACATTCATCGTGGAACTGCCAGATTCCATCAACGAATGGTCATGTCCTTTTTTCTTTTCAAGTTTTGTAAAAAAGAGAATATATACCATCCCCAGAGATGAGAGCCTTAACTGGGTCAGAACCAGAATAATCCCATCATCCAGGCAAAATATTTCTTCTGTACTTAAAACTCATAAAATGAAGGAATATGATGAAATCAGGCTGATTGAGCTTTCACGCGGAATATGCTCAAACGATTCTCTCTTCATTCGACAAACCGATAAACTACCGGAATACGTATCAGAAAGGCAAAAGATCAACATAACCGGATGCAGTATTCTTTCCGATAAAAAAATCTTACTTATGTATTCCGATGATTCCCTCAGAATAATAGATCTTCATTTGATAAAAGAATATAAGGATGTAGATAAGCTACTGGTTAATGATGAGTTATTCAGATCCTGCAAATACGGTGCGGGCGGTTATTACATCACATTCAATAATTCAATAGACATCCCTTCAGGCTTGCTATACAAAAAAAGCGAGAAGATTTCGCTTACAAAAAACGACCTTTTCGCTTTTATTTCTTATGGACTTATTGATACTTCCGAAGTGTGTGACAGTCTTGAATGCTCAAGGCAAAATCTTGCATATCTGGTAAAAAAGAATCAGCTCACACCCGTTAAGGAAAACGTTAAAGGGAATCTGTTTTTGAGAAGTGATGCCTGTGAATAGCATATAATCGTTATAAGTCTCCCTGCATTCATAAGCGTGCAATACTATAAGCCTAATAATGCTTTTCCGACATACTCCGCCACTTTCCAATCCTCTTCAGTATTTATATCCACAGCTTCAAATTTACTTACAATATGGATATATGGCTTACGGCCAATTCTACAATGGTATTTTTCCAATGACTCTCTGGATATTCCATACAATCCTGTTGTTTCCTCTATTACAGGGAGCATATCCTGACTTCTGGGAAGTATGCAAGGCCGATAGTTCATAGGATTTCCGGCCAGCCAATAAAATCCATGATTTTCAGTTGCGGTAAAACAAGAATCGCACTCGGTAGAGCAGGTTATTTTATCCCAACATGCTCGTATTGTACTCGGTTGCAAATATGGTGCTGTAGCGAATAATTGAAAATAGAAATCATAATCAGGATACAATTCAAAATGATGAAGCAAAAGATCATTTCCATTAGCAGTGTTTTTAGCCAACTCGGGAAGTCTTTCAATGATTTTATAACCCAAAGACGATGCAAATTCAGCAACCTGAGGACTATCTGTATCAACAAATAAATCGTCGAAAACATCAGCCTTCAGAGTATTCAAAAGAATATACTGATACAAAGGCTTTCCATTCAATTCTCTTAAATTTTTGCCTTTTACTCTTTCTGAGTTTGCTTTTATCGGAATAAAACATGCTGTTTTCATTATAAAACCCTCCTCGTAAAATATCCTTTTAATATATTTGAATTAGTATAATTGTCAAATTGCTCTATGAACAAACGTAGCACCACGATGTCCATCAAATCCAACAGAATCAACGAGCTCATGAGTGGATTTATTTATAATCACCATATTAATTCCGCGTTTATTAATCGAAAAGTTTTCGTTATCAATAATAATTTCGGCTTTATTTCCTGTTTTCCAGGCTTGACTAGATAAGTAAATATGCATCCCATTCAATTCGGTTTTATATTCAAGATTCTCTTCAGCAACAGCTGCTCTTTTATTGCAGAGAATACAATTACCATCATAAACCCCAACATACATAACCCATAATTCCTTAGTGAATGAGTCGAATCCCATATCTATGATTTCATTCATTATCTCGTCAGAAATCATATCACCGGGGGTGTCTTTTACAGCAATAAAAACCATAAAATATGGCATACATATTTTTAGAAGTTTCAAATAAAATAAAAAATCATCTTCTTTTTTTAATATATCATAAACAGCATTGATGTTACTTTCATCAATCAATTTAGCATAAGATAATAATATTCGCTCCACCCTGTTTTTTTGATAAAACAATTGATCATAAATTCTGTTTATATCTTTCTTCAATTGCTTCTTTTCAATCATCTCAACAAGCTCATATTTACTTTGAATCCTTGTTTGAATTTTATATTTTGAGTTGAAATTCACCTTCGTAATATAATGGTTCTTCACAAACTCATCATTCGAATCATATATATATATATATTCCGGATATATATAATTATTTAAACAATTATCAAAAGGATATTTAACAATTTCCAAGCATGATAAATTTTCGGTATAAATAGCATCCATATATTCATCCGAAAAACCAACATTTAAAATTATAATCAGATTATTCCGGATAATATCTTTCGAAGGGACTTTGTCGTAAAATGCATTGAGAATAATGCACTCATTCTGAATATGCTCTTGGTTCGTATATAATTCAAAAGCAAGATTATTATTCAATTTTCTATTCATATTTTTGAATTGTTCAATAACACTATTCCCACATAAAAATCTAGTGTAGCTTGAAACTGCTAACATTTCATAAACAACATAAATAGAATCATAATAAAACCAATTTTCAAAATAATCCCCGCCCAAAAATACGCATGATGAATAAAGGTCGCTATCCAAAACTTGCTTTGAAGAAGATGCCACTCCCAAAATACAATTAATTTTTCGACCACACTTTCGCATATACTCAGCTATAATTTCCATCGGAGCATTGGGAAATCTTGATGCGTGGTGTCCGTAAAGTCTAATAATATCAGCATCCGAAAGTGGATCATTAGGATGCGTTTTTATATAGAGGCAGTGAGGTTCAGGATTATCATAATAATCTAATGCTTTGTTATACCAAAGAGATGATAACGTTTTGTTTTCGAGAAATTTATATCCAATAATGGACTCCCATCCGGAAGATATAATAGTATTTTTGCCAGCGCGTCCATACCCATCGCTATTTAAAATCATTAGGGTACTCGTTTCAAAATCCATATTCATATCGCAGGAATAACATTCTAGCAATTTTTCTAAATGAACCTTTGTCAAAGCATTAAGATCAGAAACAAAATTCCATTCAGAATAATCCAGTTTTTTTTCATTCAATTCTTGATGGTATCCGACATCATCAGTCCTAAGTGAAGGTTTTGCCATGGGGGCTAACGGGCCCATAGCTTTATAGTTGTCAATCAACAAATTAATTTCCTGCTTATATTGTTGCGATTTTCTATCTAATAGAAATGAAAGAGCAGTGGTTTGGAGCCACGTATAAGAAATGCCTAGTATGTTCAGAGTTAAGTTGATATCAACATCCCAATCGTCATTTACAATAATTAATTCATCATAATCGTTCAAATCAACATTTTTTTTATTTAGAACATCAAAAAAGTAAGACGAGATATCATTTTCAATGTTACCACTTCTAGCGAAATTGTGTTTAAGAGAATAATCCGATCTAATAACAGAGTCAAACACATGTTTTTCAACAAACATATCCAGAGCAGTATCCAACCCTCTACTCTCATATGCTTTCTCGTTTACATACAGAGCAGCTTTTTCATTAGCACGTTCCGTGAGTCTATGAATTAGTACGTAAACTAAATTAGTAGGGATAAGAGAAAAATATAGTACCATTATTGTTTATTCCTCAAGAAAACATCACAGTTATCATGTGCATCATATGCCACCGAATCAATTACAGAATTATTAGAACAGTCATATACAACAATATTAATTCCACGGTGATTGACCGAATAGTCTTCATCATCAACAGAAATTACGGCTGAATTGCCATTTTGATACGATTTACTAATAACATTAATTCTTCTCTCATGAAATATTGTTTCTAGCGCCACCGGATCATTTGGTTTTTCGCCTCTGATCTCTTTAAAAATCCCATCACTTGCACAGATAACTCCGGCATACATAATCAAATGATTCGTACAGAATGACCTGAATCCAAACTCATGAATCCGGTTTACTGTTTCCGTTCTCATTTGCATGCCCGGTGTGTCTTTTATTGCGCATGCAACAAGAAGCCTGGTTCTGTAAAGAATCAAAGCAGTCAAATATGAATCAATATCAACAATATGAGATAATATATCGCTTATTTCTTTTTCACCTATTGCTTTTAAAAGCATTAGATTTATTTCATTCGATAGCCTGGATATTTCTTTATGCATGTATGAATTTGTCAAAAGTAAATTTACTTTTGCCGAATACTCATCAGCAAGCATTTCAAGGATTAACTCTTCGTCAGAATGTTTATCTACAATCAAATCGATACATTTTTGTCCATATTCATATACCAGATCAATATAGTGAAGCGGGTATGGAGTGCCATACTTGTTGTTTTTCGCTCCCAAGCAAGCTTCCAAAGAGGGTATAATATGCCCACTTCCATTTAGCCTTCTTTCAACCGTTTCATTTATGAGTTTTATAATTCTTCTTTCATCATCATATGAGTATTTCTTATTAAATCTAACTATTTCACCCTCATCATCCATGTATTCATCCGCAAAAAAAAGCTCATTATATATGCATTTTTCCGGAGGATATATTTTGAATATTTCATCGCAGATTTGATTGGCTAATAATATTATAGAATTATCATCAAAATCCAAAGGAACAACTTTTTTAAACTGATTATCACAATCCTGATACAGCTCATCTATAAAACGTTTGAAAATTTCATACTCATTTTCGCTTCTTAATGTTATGTAATTCCCTTTACTAAAATCTGAATTAGAAAAATATAATACAGAGAATCGACAATCCAAAGCGTCAAAAATCAAATAATCCGATTTATCTGCTTTAAGATATTCGAAAAATGATTTATTTAACTCGTGACAAATATTCCGTTTTCGATAATGCGAAAATCCCTCAAATGACTCTAAATTCAATTCATCTAATTCAATTATTCGATTCAATTGAGCCCCATAGGCTATACTCATCCATGAGCATAAACCGCATACCGATTTTCTTTCATAATTCGATACAATATCATACGATACGCAGCATCCAAATACTGAAAATGTAACAGCTGGTCTCATCTAACATTTCCCTGCCAAATATTTTATCAGTGCCAATTCTGTATTATTTAATATCAAGGAGTAGAAAGGCGTCTTTCTGGCATACATCCACCACTTTTCACCAAAATGCACCCCCGGAGAATACCATGGTTTATCAGTCCACGAAAAGTGAATCATATAAGGGTTATTTTTTGCATTAATGTATTCAGATAGAATTTGTTCCGGAGCTTCTGAAAGATACTTTTCGCTTCTTCGGTTTGTCTCGTTATAATCATATACAAAATTCCATGCATAATTAATAAACTTTATTTTGTCTTTGCAAAGGAAATTCAAAACGTCCTGGTCGTGAAACATCCATTCTTTAGATAGTGCTGTATTCATAAGCGTTTTAGAATCACATTCTTCTCTGAATTTTTTTAAATTCATAAGAATTATTCCCGCTTGAATATAATCATATGGCTTTTTTAGTTTCAAGATATCATCTATATACTTCTTATAATCTCTATCCTTATTATAATTTGAGGCGGAATCTGCATCCCTCGTTCCAGCAAGGAAGTTGTCCTCCATATCTATATCATATAATTCTGCTATATCGCTATTAGCTATAACATCGCAGTCAATATATAGGATTTTGTCTACATTCTGCATCAAACTTGGTAACAATAATCTATAATAAGTCTCGATTTTAATATGATTACTAATATATAAGTTTTGGTATCCCTCCATATTATTACTAACATCTAAGAATGCCACTTCAAAATTTCTCATAAGCATTCCTTGAATCAAGTTCATGCTTTCTGCCTTCACGCATCTATGCAGGACAGTAATTTTGTAGTGTCTATTGGGATTACCATGATCCATTATAGATTGAAGCAAAACACTAAAATATGGAATATACTCCTCGTTACAAGCAACAACTATCTCCACATTATCCATTGTTTTTTCCATGCTTTTCTCTAATTTTTCTAGGTACATACGTCAAAAACAATCCAAGTTTATATGAAAATGAATTACGAATCTCTCTTAAGTGCCATTTTAAAATATCATTTTCTTCCTGAAGTCTATTCATTTGATTATCCATATCTGAGTGAGGCGTTATCAAAGAATATTCCTTCTGAATCAATTCATGTATTAAATTCTCATAAACAGGACAAGTTTTAGCGTATTTCCAAAAATAAAAAGCTAGGTCTACATTTATATCATCCCACGGTTTTGGAGTACCTGCATAATGTATAATATATGGTTTTTCTCTTGATCGTATATAATCACCTGATATTTCACTTGGGACATATTTCTTCACGCGTTCAACTCTATCAAAAACGTCGTATAACACATTCCATTGAGAAGTGATGAATTTGACTTTATCTTTAAAGGCATAATTCAGAACGTCCTGATCCTGAAATTTCCATTCTCTTTTTTCTGCAATTGAAAACAATTGATCACTGCTATAACACGCTCTGATTCCCTTTAGATTTAACAGCAAAACACCTGCCTGAAAATAATTTATGTAGTTTTTTAGTTCTATAACCTCATCTATATTTCTTCTTACTTCCGGATCTCTTTCACATTTCGAATGATACAAACTTAATATATCAACGTCTCTGGCCGCACCTATCAATTGTTCGCCCAAATCCATATTATATAAAGCTGCAACATCACAGTTAACAACGGTATCACAATCAAGATAGATTACTTTATTTAAATTCGGAAATATATCCACAAGCAAAAATCTAAAATATGTTTCAATAGAAAGATGTCTATCCACAAATAGATTCTTATGCCCATGCATCATACGATTAACATTTATAAAATCAATAGATACATTCGGCCATTTTTTAACTTGGTCACATAAAACAGCCTTGTTTTCAGGAGAAATATCAAGATTTAATAGATATATACAGTACCTTTTACTTGCATCAGAATTTTTGCCTAGAGATTCAATAAGAACCGAAGCATATTTTACATACGAATTATTGCAGCTGATCACAACCGGAATAACATCTTTTTCATCATGTATATTCATAATTGTAGCTTTTTCTGTATTTTTAAATAATGTCCTTTGTAAATACAGTATTTTTCGGTTGTTATTTTCCAGATATAACGAATAAATAGCACATAATCTTTCCCCAAAATGTCCCAACGTTCTCAGTTTTTCAGTAGAATATGCACTAAAGTCGATTCTTTTTTCACATTCTTCCAAAATATCAAATAGCCATTTGCAATAGTCATCAAATATCTCTTTTTTCATAATAAACATATTGCAATGGATAGCTTCTTTAGAATTTATCACTTGTTTTGTATACGGATAAAAGAGTGGATATTTTTCAATTATTACATTTACTAATATATCCAAATCTTTTTTCTCTAGATTTTTACACCAATGTTCATAAACCGTGTCCCCTCCAATAGGATTTCGCTGAGGATAAATCACATCATATTGTGTAATAATATCCCGCATATAATCTTCGTGCATCATTAATTCATCCACGGAATTATCATCACAATAATCATAATATACAATATTCTCATAATTCGGTAACTGAATAGGATTAAACGATAAATAACGTCTATAATGAAAAAAACCATAATAATCCAAATCTGGCATATTTTTCCACGCCCAGTATTGAGCAGTTAATTCACAATAACTCTTATTTTTCAGTGATATATTTTCTCCCTCGTCATCATGGAGAATATTGGGGAAATGTTCTGAACTAAGAGCTGAGCCTACTTGAATTGGACATAGTAATGCATTTCCATCCGGAACATATGACTCTTTATGCATTGAAACAAATATCTTTATATTTTCGTTATTATTCACCGCAAGCCTCCAAAAATCATCTTAATATTGCTTTCAAAAATACTATTCTCCAATAAAGTTTATTAAACAAATAAACTCTACGTATATTATTTTTTTGAGTTATTTTTAATCCAATCAGACTATCATTGCCTTTTTTGTTTTCCACTATTTGGAAATAATACTTCATTGCATCATCAAATGCTTTTATATATATATACTCCTTATAATAATCTCCATTTATATGTGCTGTGCTAATGTGTTTTTTCCATGTATTTATATAATCTTTCCATCTATTGTTTTTAATTTTTTTATTCAATATAAAGCAATTCCGTAAGTCATAATATAAATTTGCATTTGACATTTTTTTCTCCCACGTCTCATGCCACACGTGTACGCCCTCAATAATGATTGGAGTTTTTCCGCATCTCAATCCGTATTCAGCATCATCACAGTGAATAAAAAAAGGGAGGATGTCATTTTCCTTTACATAGTTGTATGGATAGCAGCAGAGCCAAAAGCCTCCATATTCGGCATCAGCATCTAAGATAGTCTTGCCCGGGATATATGGATTGGAAGAGTCTGTAATGTCTCTCAAAAACTCAACATGCTGAATATCACCGTCATTCCATTTTTCCGCTGCAGTCCATTGAATATTAGGATTATCTTTATCCAACATGCGTCCGGCGATTGGCCTATCCGAATTATCTTCATCGACATTTTTAAGAAAATTATAAAGTATATAGAAGCAACTTAGCTCAAATGTTACGTCATCATCCATGAAGATTACATGGGTAAAATTATCATATTTCCTAATTTCTTCTATTCCTCTTTGGAACCCTCCTGATCCGCCGGTATTTCGATTTTTAATCAGATGTAATTTCTCATGTTTTTCATCCAGAACCAGTTCAGAGGCATTGTCTACAACAAATATTTCTAAACATCCATAGTATTCTTGATCTTCTTGATCAAAGAATCTTGAAGATAACAACAATTTTAGATTATTCTTTATATAATCTTCTCGTTTATATGTACATATATTCAGAGCAAGTTTTACTCTATTCAAAAATTCCTCCCACCGAAAGAAATTTCATACTTTACAGTGAAAGGCTAAATATTCATATATTCAGATCAACAGTTGACATTTATTCCTCCAAAAGAATGAATATTCTTCTTGTTTATAAGTATTATTCTAGTTTTTATTATATCCACTGTAAAAGTATGAAATTATCAAAGACCAACCAATAATACTCTAAACGTCACGCCGAAGTGGCATTCTCTGCTTCCATATTCCTGTATGCCGTGCAAACCTCTCTGGGTTCACCTACCATTTTTAGTTCACCCTTTTCGATCCATACGCACTTCGTACAGTTATCTATGATAGTACCCATACCATGGCTGACCATAAGTACCGTACTACCGCCATGAATCATCTCTTGAATTCTATCTAAGCTCTTTTGTCTGAAGAATTCGTCACCTACCGAAAGCACTTCATCAAGTATTAAGATTTCTGCAGCATCTCCTGCAGTTGCAATAGCAAATCCGAGCCTCGAAACCATGCCGGAGGAGAAATTCTTTACCTTCTCTTCCATGAAATCTTCTAGTTCCGCAAATTCAACTATTTCATTGTAATGATCATCTATAAATGCTTTTGAATAGCCTATTATGGAACCGTTGAGATAGACATTCTCCCTTGCGGTAAGTTCCATATCAAAACCGGTTCCCAATGTTAGGAGTTGGACCTTCTTTCTGTCCACAGCAACACTTCCCGATGTGGGTTTCAATGCACCGGATATAAGTTTCAGAAGGGTACTTTTTCCGGATCCGTTAGTTCCTATGATTCCAACTACTTCTCCTTTGAACACGTCAAAACTTACGTGATACAGTGCATAAAGCCTTCTGTAGGATATCTGTCTTTTCACCATCTGTATCAGATAGTCCTTAAGCCCGGAAGGATTGTAAGTAGACAGGTGAAATTCCATTGTTACATCCTGAACAGAAATTACGCACTCTCTGTTTTCATCGATAACTTCCCCAGGGAATGCATATATATCAGGTTCTGCAGCCTCGTCGCTGTCGGTATATTCTATTTCCTGCTCTTCTTCCTGTTCGTACCAGTTACCGTCCTCGGAAAATTCTCCGCCAAAAACTTCATTGCAGAGTTCCTTTCTGGCTTTTTTCATCTTAAGTTCATAACGGGATCTTATAAATCCGACAACCAGCACAAGAAATAAAACAATAAGAAGATACGTAAACAGTTCCGTATGGTTATAAAGCCAGGGTTCTTCCTGAAGATCAGAATCCGCTTCCCGCTCTCCCCATTCCACTGTTTCCAATTGAGGAACAGTCACGGGTTCCGGCTCCGAAATCGGAGTAATCTCTTCGGCCGGTTCCGGAACAGTTTCTTCAACCGTCTCCTCCTGATCGGTAACTTCCGGCTCCTGCTCAACAGATTCCTCTTGTTCTTCTTCCACCGGCTGTTCCGGTGTCTCTTCAGGCTTTTCTTCCTCTTTTTCAGGTTCTCCCGGAACCTGCCAGACTACGGGAGCAATACCGTCTCCGGGGAAGGATAATTCCTCAGCGGGAATTCCGGGCATAACCGTTCCGTCTTCAAATACCACATCGGGAGTTGAATAAGAATAGATATATTGAGGTGCAAGATAAATAGAAGTATCCACAGGAGCAATGGGATTAAATACAAGCATGTACTTCTGCTTATACTCTCCGTTGCCCACTTCATCCATAAGATAAACAAGGCCGTTTTCTTCATCGCAGTAACTGCCGCCACCGATATAATCAAGAACTGCAGGATCATATCCGACAATGACTTTATGACGCCCAACGCCTGCGGAAGTCCTTATGTAGATAGCAGTCTTAAACTCCTCTCCGAAGACCGGGTTGTATGAAGGCGAACCGCAATAGACCACGGCATCCGCGGCAAATGTATTCATATTCGGTTTTAAGATCATGAAAGTCAGGATCACGATCATGATCACTGCTTTCTTAAAACCTCTCTTCATATATACCTCTAATGAATTATAAAGTTTGCATAATCTTATTTTCTTTTGATTTAAATACGATCATCCCAAGTACCATACATCCGACACCCCAAATTGACAGCCTTACCCACACCCAGCCTTCCGGGATATTGCCATACATCACGCATTCTCTCGAAAAATAAATAGTCAGATATATCGGATTCCATTTGATAACTTCCTGTAGTTTTTCGGGAAGGCTCTCCAACGGATAGAACATCGCTGAAACATACATCAGAACTCGAAGTGCAATGGAATACAGATATTTGATATCTGCAAAAAATACATACTCCGTAGCCAGAAGATAGCTGAGACCGATGGATATGATCAGGATAAATATCACGCCTACCGGAAACAAGAGCATGGTCAGGGATGGCCTGATCCTGAAAATCGCAAGCATAACTATATAAGCTATGCAAGTATATCCGAAATTAATAAGTGCCGTATAAACACGGGATAATATAAATGTATGTTTGGGGAGTTTAGCCTTGATAAGTAACGTCTTGTTATCAACAAGAGCAGTCATGGCTGAATTGGATGCGGTGTCAAATAATGTCCAGATTATCTGTCCCGTAAGAAAATAGATGGGGAAGTTCTCAATGTTTCTGCTGAACATCTTCGAAAATATCAGTGACATAACCACCATCATAAGAAGTGGGTTAAGTACACTCCACAATATTCCGAGGGTACTTCTTGCATACTTACGTTTGATTTCTCTTGACGTAAGTTCACTGATTACGAAAGCATACTGAAGTATTCCGCTTTTCTTCTTATCTTCCACGTTTTATCCTTTTCTTTCCGGCTTCCGCCAGTTTTTTAAATCTTCTCTCCGATATTAAATAGTGCTCAGCCTTATGTCTGTCACCCCTACAGGCGTTTACTATGGATCCTTCAGGCCATCCGCTTTCCGGAATGTTTGCCTTTCTTAAACCGCATTTTGCAAGAATCCTGTTCATGCACAGATTGTTTTTCAGATCTTCCTCATTCCACTCCGTGCATAAAGGTTTCATTTCACCTTCTAACACATCATCAGAAAAAAGCATTTTTCCAAATGTATCCGCTTCTATGTCTGTAGGATCAGACATACAATGAGATAAAAGATCCTCACACATTCGCACTGAGCGATCATTGTCGGTTCGGTCTAAAGCACCGGATTTCGAAAGAATCACTGCATACTCGCAGATCAGTTCAGCAAACCGTTCAATGCTTTCAGAATTCGGATTGCCGATACCTGACAGCACAGGAACCGCCATTCTGCTACTATCATATTCATAACCCACAGTCATTCCCGTTGGTTCGGAACACACTGTTTCAAAAAGGCATATGGAAAATCTGATCCTTCTATATGCATCACTCTCATTTGGGGAAATATAAAACGTATGATAATTCGAAGCATTGACATCGGCCGGAAGATCAAACAATCCAAAATAGTAACCCTCAAGATTTTCAATTTGAATCAGGCGTCCCATAGTCTTCTGAATACTTCCGATCCATCCGCTGTCCACTATGGCAATTTCTTCTGCACGTTCTTTATCAAGTCCATGCTGCTTCAGATAATCTATTGTTACCTGATATTTATCTTCAGCATGCGGCTTAACATATTCCATGAATTCAGGGACTTCATCCAGTTTCTTCTTCAATCCCTTCAGTTCCCTGAAATTCAAAACCATGTCTTCTCTTCCGGAAAATCCCGTTTTCGCAGATATCTCACTGCGCTCTTCGGAAGTCAGCCCCACTCTTTGCATGATCTTAGCAAAGGTTATATCCATTGCTCCTGAACAAATGGTATCCAGACACTCTGAGCCGCCCAAAAAATACTCCGCACTCCTCAGGCTATATCTTGAAACTGACAGGTACGTCAGTTTGATGTCGGGAGTCATAACTGCTCCAATGATTTCTGCAGCCTTATAAAACAGATATGCATCCCTTGCCAGAAAGAACAGTTCTTTCTTCCCACGTTTCTTCGCATCCTCCAACACATACATTACATATGCACAGATTGAAGGTGCAAATACGTGGACGAACGCCATCTCTCTTTCAGACAATCCGGCTTCTCTCTCTTTTTCAAGACAGCGATTTAGACTTTCCCTGAAGGCCGGCACCCAGCCTGTATAATCCCGGTATATTCTCAAACGTTCTTCGAATATCGTATTCGGGTTCAATGATCTGTCTCCTTCCGTTCATTGCTCTTACGCCTTCCGCTCTCTTTACCAGTCCGATAAATCCCGAAGGCATAAGAAGTCCCACCATCGGTCTGAACACATACAGGAATCCGATGGGAAAGAGAATTCCCATTTTCTTAAAACACCTGAATCTTATCTTTGATTCATTTAGTCTGTTGATGAATTTTCTTCTGTGATAGGAATCATCCGTCTCCCTGTATCTGAACAAAACCTCAGACAGATTAAATCCCTTAAGACCTTTAGAACTGAAATTCATGAACATCTCGTAGTCTTCGCATCTTAATGTCTCCGAAGAAACAAGATATCCGTTTTCATCATTAAAGATTTCTCTCCTGAACATCACCGAAGGATGAATATAGGGAGAATATTTATAATAATCTCTTCCCGTGGGCTTACCTGGCATATGACGGACACCCCAGACACCGTTCTCATCAAAGAGTTCCGCACTGCACCCGCACCAGGAATATTCCGGACTTGATTCAAGGAAGTTCACCTGCTCCATGAATCTCTCGGGAAGACATTCGTCATCCGCATCCATCCTGGCCACGTACTTACCACGGGCAAGTTTTATACATTCGTTTAGAGAAAAAGCAAGTCCTCTGTTCTCATCGCATCCCGCAAGGCGTATGCGTTTATCCATCACGGGGAGTTTTTCGAGCATCCTGACGCATTCTTCATCCGATCCGTCATTCCAGATAATGAATTCAAAATCAGAAAAAGACTGGTCAAGAACAGACTTAACAGCTCTCTCAAGAGCTTTTTCGTCCCACTGATTGTATACTCCCATGATTACGGAGATTACCGGATCTTTCAATGTTTTCCCTTTCCCACTCTCATAATGGCATCCTCATATATGGGATGCATAATGTTTCCGACTTCCGTTGTCGTAAATTCTTTTGCCGAATCCCTGCACTTATCTGACAAAGTCTTTCTAAGCCCCGGGTTATCCTTAAGCCTTCCGATGGCCTCGGCATATTCGGGAACACTTCCCGATCTGCAGACTATGGAGTTGACTCCGTCCTCGGCATATTCCCTTGCTCCTCTGGTATCGGAGACTATAAGTGGAACACCGCTTAACAGTGCTTCAACCGCTGCAATTCCAAAACCTTCTCTTATCGAAGGAAAAGCAAATGCATCCGCAGTCTGAAGTATCTCCTCCATATCGGTTCTGTAACCAAGTAAACGCACGCGCTCACTCAGTCCGTATTTTTCTATAATGCTCTTAAGATACTTCTTATTTGGCCCCTTACCGCAAATGCTGTAATACACATCATCGGCTTTAAGTGCGGCAATGGCCTCGATAATAGCTTTCTGATTCTTGTTATCATTGAGTTCCGCTGCAGTGACTATATGAAAGGCACAGTTCGGCACTCCGATCTCTTTTCTTTTTGATTCCCTGATCTCGGGTCTAGGCCTGAATTTATCCGGATCAACACCAACTCCGTGAATCTGAGAAATATTCCATTTGATACGAACCGGAAATTTTACCGCTCTCAGATAATCTTCTCTGTTGATGGTGATAATCCTATCCGTACAACGTGAGAGCATCTTCTCCACAGGATAATAGAGAAGCCAGTTGATAAGCGGGGCCCCCTTGTAAAAATGAAAACCGTGAGCGGTATATATCACATACGGGCGCTGTCTGCTTAATGTTGCAGCCACTCTTGCCACAACTCCCCCCAGGGGATTATGGCAGTGGATAATATCGATCTTTTCTCTGTCGATTATCCTTTTTACCTGAAACACGGCCCGCAAGTTGCTAAAGACCCTGCGGGGGCTTTTCTTGATGCTGATTGGGCGTAAATTTATGCCTTTGTCGATCAGCATCTGTTTGTCAAAGGGATAAACCGGATTATCAAAATCCGATGCATAGAAAAGCCTGCATCCCAATTCTCCCGCAATTTCCGCATCACGCATTTCAAATTGCGGGAGAAATCCGCTAATGGTTGTAACAAACAACAGATTCGATTTTCTTATATTCCGGGATGCCACTTTTTCCGGATCATCCGATACGGCGTGACTTGAATCCTGCAAACATCGCACCGGCGATGAAAAGAACTGCAAGCATCATGAGAACAGATGCTGATATGCCGGTCTTGGGTGCAACGGCGGGAGTGGTTGCGGAAACCTTTACGATGGTAACAGGAGAGCAGCTTGCGGTTCTGAAAGCAACAGCGCCTGCTGAAACTGCTGAAGGTTTGATGATCTCCCATGAAGATCCGTTGTAGTGAAGGATGACAAGAGAATCACCTGCTGCGATCTGAGGGTTGCTGAGAGTTACGGTATAGAGGCCATCAGCATCTTTGGTTGCAGAGTCAACCTTAACTTCAACGGTTGCAAGAACTGCAGCACTGACTACCGAATTAGTGGTTGTAGCAGCTGCTGCAAGATTGGGATCACCTAAGAATGCGGCAACAGCAGCAACATCTCTGAGAACGATGTTCTGTACTGCCACCTTAGCTGCATCTGCTGTGGTCTGGGAAACAGTCTCAACCTTGTATCCTGCTGAAGCACCGGTGATAGCGGCGTACTGAGTGGGAGTAGCGGTATCAGCTACCATGGTAACCGCAGTCTGGGTAGCCACCGGCTGCTGAACGGTACCGACAGTAGGTGAATCTGCAAGAACTGTCATGGAACTGAGCATTGTAACTACCAATGCAGACATAATGGCAAGAACTTTCTTTTTCATTTATTTATTCCTCCTTACATTTTGAAACATACTTTATATCAAACCGAAGTTCCCCCCGGAGATATTCCCGATCATACAGGTTCGTAAAACAATTCAACTATCAGTTTGCGAAGTGCTTCATCATCCACATAAAACTCTTCGAAGCGCTCTCCCTGAAAGGTTTCACCTTCTATGGAATATATCCTGTCCGCACTAAAGTCATAACCCTTTGTTTCCGAGACAAGATATGTATAACTGCTGACATTCAGATCCGTGGTCATGTATTTCTGCATTGTGTTGAACAATTCAACCGCAGTGCCTATATCACTGCTTACGCCATCTCTGGCTTTTGCTAAAAACGCTGAAATATACTGTTTTTGTCTTTCAAGCCTCAAGGAATTGGAATCAAACTGATCTTCATTTCTCAGCCTGACGTACCAATATGCCTTGTCTCCCATGAGTGTGATCGTATCTCCCTGATGAAGATCCATGTCGTATTCCGGATATACGATATCGTCCAAAACCTCAACCGTCACGCCACCCACAACATCATTGAGTTCAGGTATAGCATCCATACTTATGACGGCGTACGCATGAATGGGGATACCATGAAGCATACGTGATACGGCTTTTACCTGGTGTTCAGCGCACTCCACGGGATCGTTGCCGTAGCCGTGCTGAAGTGCGATCTGTTGTATATAGGTTCCTCTGTAGGTACCGTTCTCATCCCAGACATCAACATCCGCCATGGAATTTCTGTTTATTCCCACAAGAGATATTTCTTCCGTGTGAGGATTCAACAGCGCAAGGAAAAGTGAATCAGCCTGTCCTCCCCTGTTATATGAATCGGGATTTTCCTCCCAGCTCTGTCCGCCGATCTCATTGTAGAGTTCTACATCAAGTCCCATAACAAGGATACAGATAAGATCTGAATTCAGCTTATATTCCCTGCCTTCATAAAGGATATGTCCTTCGGGGAGTTCAGCGGAACTTCCTTCACCGGACAGCTCTGTCATTTCCATCCCGCTGCTTTCCAGACCCGCAACAGGCGTGTGCAGTTCCTTTTCTCCCATGGTCTTAAGGAGGTAATAAGTCCCGACGATGATGAAAGCAACCACCGCAAGGGTAAAAACTGTCACAGCCCCGACACTGTATTTTTTCTTTTCGGTTATTACACGTTCTTCTATCATGAGTCGTCAGATCACGGATTCAACAGTACTCCCACCACAAGAAATCTCTTCTGTGCATCGTGATCCTTGGTGCATGTTGATAAAGTAACGATCCTATCCTCCGCATCAAGATCCACATCGTGCCTTACATTTCCAAGATAGGGTCCGGTCACATCAATGTTTTCAATATTGGACAGATACTGTTCGAAAATGTACTGATTGGAGCAGTCAAATGTAAGCATCAGGTGGAAAGAAGGATATTCATAAGCCGCCACCACTTCGTAACAAAGACTTCTACCATCTTCCGTGTATATGAAAAAATAATGCGGATCCTCAAACATCTTCGGATCTGCAAATTTATGCAGAGTCGAAAACATGGTTGTGTTATCCATGTTATGTCCGTAGATAACTGTATGCGGATCGGTAAAGTCCTTGCTGTTGTAATTCTCGGTATATATCACACCCGGAAAACCCGAAGATTTATCCAGATTATGATTCAGATAATATTCGTTGTTGCTCGGATGCTGAAGTATGGGATAATCAACGCTTGTTCCGGGCACATAGATCCATGCATAAATATCCGAATTGGTCTTGTGAAGTTCATCCCAGTCGAGGCCCTTTCCGGGAGCTTCGGGAATAGGTTCCTTTTCTTCTTCGGGCAGATCTTCCGGTTCCTCACCATCCATGGAAGCAACAAGCAGTCCTTCAGGAGACAGTCCGGTCTGAACTGTTTCTTCTCCATCGCCGTTTGCATCTTCAGAGTTTCCGGCTTCACCGGTTGATTCCACAGTTTCTTCCGCCACAGCATTTACGGTTTCCGACAGTGCAGCGTATGCAGCTTCCGCATCACTCTCATTCTTTTTCCTTAATGCCAAAATGGCAATTAAGATCACGGCGCACACCGTAAATGCCACCGCCACAAACTGCCATATATTCTTTTTGCCGGAATGTAAATTACCCATGATGATATACGGATCGAAAAATCCCGAATTTTAAGCTTTCGGGTGCGTATTCGAATCCATCAAATATTATATAACATATACTATTAAAAGAAAATCCCTTAATTAAAGAAGTTATTTGACTTAATTCTTCCCTCTGATATATTATTTTATTCATGAAAAATACAGAAAAATTCATAAAAATCCTGACTCTTGTAACATTCACCCTGTCAGTGATCATAATATTTGCCACGAATCTGGAGATCCCCTTCATGATGGACGATCTCTGGTACTCGACAAAGTTGTATTCAACAGAGCATATCCAAAGCCTGAAGGACATAATCGAAGCCCAGACCTGGCACTGGTTCAACTGGGGCGGACGAAGCATGGCTCACGGTCTTTTACAGCTGATCCTTATGTCCGGTGAAAGATTTGCGGATGTTCTTAATACGATCTGCATTTTTGTTCTGTCGGCTTGTATCATGCTGGTCTCTTCTTCATCGGGATGTAAATACGGAAAAAAATTTACATTCCTTACAGTAACCGCAGGCCTTATGACAGGACTTGCAGCAAACTGGAAAATGAGCATGTTCTGGGAAGCGGGAGCCGCCAATTATCTCTACATTTCTGTTTTTCTTATGCTTTATCTCTTCTGCTATTTACGCGAAGCAGACTCGCCCAAGGCCCCCCTTTACGGAATAGCATTCTGGATCATCCCTCTGTCCGTCATGGCCGGATGGAGTAACGAAAACATGGGGCCCACATGCCTGATACTTTCATGTCTTGCCATGATCCACATAGTCAGATCAGGAAGAAAACTTCACTTCTGGATGATCGAGGGAAGTGTTGTCTGTCTTGCGGGATGCATCATGTGTATCATTGCTCCCGGCAACCAGGTAAGAAAATCCGAAACAGAAGCAGGAATCGGACTCCTCTGGAAGACATTTTTGAGATTTTATCATCTGTGCCAGGCAGCATTTAATTTCCAGCTCCTCACTATCCTGACGCTCGTGTCAATAATCGTTATAAGCGTTGTATTTTGCGGCATTGCCCTGACCCTTACGGAAAAATATCTTCTTCTGGGAGTAGTTCTTTCCTGGGGTGCAATGATCCTTTCTCCCCACTATCCCGACAGAGCAACCTTCGGAACCATGTGTCTTGCCATTGCCGTGATCATTTCAAGATGTGCTTTGATAGTCCAAAAGAAAAAAGAGGCTTCTCTGCCTCTTTATCTTGGTTTCACTGTTATCTGGTTAAAAGGCTGCTACGACATGCTTGAATTCCTGGCCATCTCAGCAGGCTGGATCAAATAAAATGTCTTAAGCCCTTGCGTGATGCGGTGAAGCATCATATTCTGCAATGAACTCTTTAGTATAATCCGCATCAGACCTGCAGGGAGCGTATACCGTTCCGTACTTTTGTCTGGTCTCTTCACCTTTTCCCGTTATCAGTAATACAGTAGGTTTTCTCACCTCAAGTATCGCCTTGTGTATCGCAGCACCTCTGTCTTCGATCTCCTCATAAGCAATACCGGCTTCTTTGGCATATTTTGCAACTTCCGCTGATATCTCATCCGCAGGATCCGGACCGGGATCCTCCGCGCAGATATAGATCTTATCGGCATATTTCGCTGCAACCTGAGGAAGCTCATATCTCCTCTGATATGCTTTTCCTCCGGGGCATCCGAATATTCCGATAATAAGATATCCGGGAAATTCCTTTTTTATCGATGAATACAGAGCTTCAAAACTCAGCTTGTTATGGGCATAATCAACGAATGCATTTACCAGTCCATCCGCACTCTTAAACAGTTCCATCCTTCCGGGGGACTTTGCCTTGCGAAGTCCGGTTTTTATGCACTCCACGGGAATTCCGTATATATCTGCTGCAGCTATGACTCCCAGTGCGTTTTCAACGTTGAAAAGTCCGGGCATGGTAAGTTCAAAGTCCGCTTCAAATGAGGGCTCTATGTTTTTCTTAACCTTAAAGAAAATACTTCCGTCTTTCTTTTCTATCTGTGTTGCAAAATAATCTGCATTGCTGTCCTTGCAGCTGAACGTGACAAAGTCCTCAGCAGCAGATGCTTCTTTCAGCACTCTCTCGATACAGTCGGAATCAAGATTTACAACTGCATGCTTAGTAAGTGCAAACATCTTCATCTTGGAAGCAAGATAATCCTCGAAGTCCGCATGCTCATTGGGACTGATGTGATCTTCGGAAATATTCATAAACACTGAAACATCAAACTTCATCCCGAGAACTCTGTCATATTTCAGAGCCTGGCTTGAAACTTCCATCTCAAGATGATCGATCCCGCTTGCCACGGCATTTGCCATGTGCATATGAAGTTCCAGGGATTCCGCAGTTGTAATATGAGATTCTTCCCTGATAACACCATCATAATTATCTATGGACGAAAGTACCGCACTTTCACCCTTTCCCATGGATGCCATATATTCATCAACCACAGATTTCATGTAGTAGGTTGAAGTGGACTTTCCCTTGGTGCCTCCGAAGGCAGTAATCTTAATCTTGTCCTGGGGCCGGTCATAGAACAGATCCCCCAGTACGGGCATAGCCTTTCTGATATCCGTTACGATAAGAGCGGGAATACCCTCGCCTTCAGGATATTCATTCTCCGAAGCATAGCAGATTGCTCCCGATTTAAGGGCATCCGCCAGGAAATCCGGTCTGAATGCGGCACCCTTACAGATAAAAAGGGTTCCGGGCTTTACATCTCTTGAATCATATGTAACATGAGCAATTTCAGCAGTTGCCTTATCTTCACAGACGGTAGTTTTAAGAAGTCCGGCTTTTTCCAGAGCCTCTTTATATTTTTCAAATGAAAGTATCATGCTCATTTATAATTCCTCGTACTCCGCACCGCTCCTGATAATGGATTCCCTTACAAGAACATCAAGTGCATCCACACAATGAATAGGAACCTTATGGTGCTTTTTATATACGCTCAGCTCGGTACATCCGAGAATAATTACATTGCATCCCTTTGACTGAAGATTTGTCACCGCATCATGGAACTTGTCCTCATCTCCCATTTTTCCGGCTTTAATATCATCATAGATCAGGGACATCACCTTCTTCTGACTGTCAGGATCCGGCACTTCAGCCACAAGTCCGTGATCACTGCAGGCCTTCTGATACAGACCCGTGCTTATTGCACCGTCAGTCGCAAGTATCCCCACTTTTTTAACCTTGATCTCGCCCTCTGCAACATAGCGGGCGGTTTCATCTATCATATTGATAACGGGGATATCCGTCATCTCACGGATCCTGTCCATAAAATAATGTGATGTATTACAGGGAATCGCGATATTTCCGGCACCACATTTCTCAAGTTTTTCAATCTCCGCCTTCATGGTCGCAAGAAGCTCATCATGTTTTCCGGATTTTATAGCCTCGGTTCTGTCCGGCATCGAGGCACAGTTTAATATGACCATATTGATATGATCCTGATCCTTCGATGCCTTTGTATGGGCAATGATCTCTTCGTAAAAATATGCAGTTGCTTCAGGTCCCATGCCGCCTATTACACCGAGTATTTTTTGCATCGGAATTCTCCCTGTCATTTATAATACTTCTTAAACTTTACGTAGTGGCTGAAGTAATTCTTTATCATTCTGTACATTCTTCCGGGATTGGAATCACCTTTTAAAAAGATGGGATTAACTACTTTGCCTTCTTTCCAAAGCCTCTTCATAGTAGCCTTCAATCCGGGATCTTTAACATATTTAAGCGCTACTCCCTTGGGCACTACCGTCCAGAGGTGCTCTTCTTCGGCATATTTCAGAGGAAGGTCTTTTTTATAGAAATAATCCTCCGTAATATACTCGGCAACATTAAATCCCGAACCTGTTACGTAGAAGTTACTTCTTCCCTGTCTTGTATTGATCTCAAAGAATTTAAATTTTCCGTCACGGGTGTCATATTTAATATCAAAATTCGAAAAGCCTACATAATGCATTGATTCAAGAAGATTCTTAACCTTCTCCATCAATTCCTTATTGGGCTCAGTGATGATAAGAGCATGATTGCCCAGACCGTGAGGTGTATGCTCTTCAAGAAGTACATGGCCCAGGCACATCATCTTAACCTTTCCGTTATGATCGGAATACGATGTGAGAACTCTCATATACTCATCATTTCCCGGGATCCTGTCCTGAATGATAAGCTTATCCGTATATCCGGCTCCATATATGTCGTGGATGACATTTATCATCTCTTCCCTGTTATGGATCGTATATACTTTTTTCTGTGTATCAAAAGGATGCTCCCAGTACTGGATTCCGTTTGAAGGCTTTAATATCACGGGGTAAGGAAAGTCCATAGCGAAATCATCCCCCATGGAGCTGTCGTAGATCACGGTTCCGGGATAGTCTATGCCCCACTTGTCACAAAGACCGTAGAAAGTCTCTTTCATCTGAAGTGAATGCATCAGATCGTAATCTATATACGGAGTAATGATATTATCCGCAAGCTCAGCTTTATGCTTTGAGCAAAGTGCCACATATGAATCACCGCATCCTACAAGGATTATGGTCTTATCCTTGTGCTCCTCTGCAAAATCATTCATCCTCTTAACGAAATAATCATCGGTCTCGATACGGGGATCGGCTTCATAATTTATGATCCTGCTGTCGAAGCTGGGACCGGTGGGGAATTTCCCGAAGACATAACATTTCACATTGTATTTTTCGTAAAAAGCCCTGGAGACGGAATAGGTATTGATATCTCCGCCGAGCATTACGGGCATGAATTCTTTTTCAGAAAAATTTAGGGACATTTAGCGTTACCTCGTGCATTTCCCAATTTTTTAAATACATTTAAGTATACCATATTTTCCGTCTGAAAAGTGCCCGACCACTAAATATCTGGATTATTGCCACATTTTAAAGTAAAATGATTATTCGAGGTTACTATATTATGAAAAAACTAATCATCAAACTGATAAGCATAGTGTTACGCATAGTTATCGCCCTGGTAGTAGGATTTGTTCTTCTGATCCTGTATCTGACGGTAAAAGAATACAGGCCGGGGGATAAGGAAGCTCTGGACATCAGACTCGGTGAAGCAAGCGAAGCATCAGCACTTCTTCCCGGAGATGCCATAACCGTGGTCGACTGGAACGTGGGCTACGGAGCCCTGGGAGATAATGCCGATTTCTTCATGGATTACGGCAATATGGTCTATACCGCAGATAAAGAGCGGCTGGCACAAAACCTTGCAGGGATTACCGAAACCCTGAATGAGATCAGTCCCGACATAATCCTGCTTCAGGAAACCGATGAGAATTCCTCCAGATCCTATCATACGGATGAGACAGATTATTTTGCGGAAGCGTTTCCGGAATTTGATTCCACTTTCGCATATAACTTCAAGGTCGATTTCTTACCCTATCCCATTCCTCCCATAGGAAAGGTTACGAGTGGAATAATGACCTTATCCCGTTACCACGTGATTTCCTCCGAAAGGATCCAGCTCCCCTGCCCCTTCACCTGGCCCGCAAGAGTAGCAAACCTTAAAAGATGCCTCTCAGTAAACAGGATTTCCATTGAAGGTTCCGATAAAGAACTGGTCATTGTAAACCTGCATCTTGAAGCCTATGACGACGGCGAAGGAAAGGCGGCGCAGACAAGGATGCTGGCAGAAATCCTTCAGGCTGAGGCGGAAGCCGGAAATTACGTCATAGCAGGCGGAGATTTCAACCAGACATTCTCCGGAACAGACGCTTCCGCATATCCCGAGATTCCCGGAAAATGGCACTGCGGTCTATTAGACGAAGAAGCTTTCGGTGACCTCCTGATCTTTTGTCAGGATCCGTCAAATCCCACCTGCAGAGCTTTGGACCGGCCCTATGCGGATGCAGATAAAGATACCTTTCAGTATTACGTCATAGACGGGTTCATCGTATCGTCCAATCTGGAAGTTCAATCCGTCGAGACCCTGGATTTACAGTTCAGAGATACCGACCATAACCCTGTAGTCATCAAAGTGATTATCCCGGAATAAAAAGAAAGCCTCTCGTGAAATGATCACGGGAGGCTTAATTTTTTATATCAGGTAATCAGATTTCAAAGAGATCGCTGTAAGCCTTAAGAGCTCCGTCGGTCTCATGAGCAAGAACCTTCTTTGCAAGGACCTTTCCGAGCTGAACGCCTTCCTGGTCAAAGCTGTTGAGGTTCCATACAAATCCCTGGAACATTACCTTGTTCTCAAAGTGAGCAAGGAGTGCTCCGAGAGCTTCGGGAGTAAGCTTGTCTCCGATGATTATGCTGGAAGGTCTGTTTCCCGCAAAGTTCTTATTTCTGTTATCATCTGCTTTTCCGCAGGCAAATGCCATGATCTGGGCAGCTACGTTTGCGCAGAGCTTCTTCTGGCTGGTGCTTCCCTGGATATCAACATCAACGCCCTGCGGACTCTCCTTGAATCCGATGAACTGAAGAGGGATGATGTCGGTTCCCTGGTGAAGGAGCTGGTAGAAAGAGTGCTGTCCGTTGGTTCCGGGCTCACCGAAGATAACGGGACCGGTAACATAATTTACAGGCTCTCCGAAACGGTTAACGCTCTTTCCGTTGGACTCCATGTCAAGTTGCTGGAGATGAGCGGGGAATCTGCTCATTGCCTGTGAATAAGGAAGAACAGCGGTGGATCCGTATCCGAGAACGTTTCTCTCATATACTCCGATGAGTGCATCAAGAAGATCCGGGTTGGAAAGTACATCCTTAGCACAAGCAAGCTTATCTTCCTCTGCAGCTCCGTTAAGGAATCTTGCGAAGATTTCGGGACCGAATGCGAGTGAAAGTATTGCTCCGCCTACCGCTGAAGTGGAAGAATATCTTCCGCCGATGTAATCATCCATAAAGAATGCATCAAGGTAATCGCTGTTTCCTGCAAGAGGTGAGGTCTCGGAAGTAACCGCTATCATGTGCTTTGCGGGATCAAGACCTGCTTTCTTAAGAGCATCCTTAACAAATGCTTCGTTGGTAAGGGTCTCAAGAGTGGTTCCTGACTTTGAAACGAGGATGAAGATGGAGTGAGCCACATCAACGTTTGCAAGAACCGCAGCAGCATCATCGGGATCAACGTTTGAAATGAACTGAGCGGACATTTTAAAGCATCCGTTAACCTTTGCCCAGTTCTCAAGAGCAAGGTACATTGCTCTGGGGCCAAGGTCGGATCCGCCGATTCCGATCTGAACAGCGGTGGTGAACTTCTCGCCCTTTTCGTTAACGATCTCGCCGGAGTGAACCTTATTCGCAAACTCAGCGATTCTCTCCTGCTGCTTTACATAGAATGCTCTCTTATCGGTGCCGTCCTTTTCAACCTTGTTACCGAGCTGTCCTCTGGTAAGGTGATGAAGAACCAGTCTGTTTTCTCCTGTATTGATGACTTCCCCGTTGAAAAGTGCTTCGAACTTCTCAACAAGTCCCGCCTCATCGGCAAGCTTCTGAAGATCTCCCAGAATGGCATCATCCACATTCTTGGCAGCATAATTATAGTTAAGGCCTGCTGCCATCTTTGAAGAATATTTCTTAACTCTCTCTGCTCCTTCAGCCCCTGCCATAACCTTGGTGAGGTCTGCGGGTGCATCGGATGCAAGTTTTGCTGAAGCATCGAGCTGATCGTAATTAATCCATTTAATAGCCATGTTTTTCTCCTTTGGAGTGATTTTAAATTGCACCGAATAATATACTAGTTTGGAACGGATTTTTCAAGCAAACAAGCATGTTTACTCAAGAGCCAGGGTGGTTTCGTATATCCTGACACTTCTTGCACTTATTCTGAAAGAACCGGAGCATCTTTCACGAATGGCATCGAAAGGCCTTTCCAGATTGGTATCAGCCACCAATGCCCAGGTATATCCGCTGCCTTCCGGCAAAGCAGGAAGAGTTGCATCCAGATCTTCCCAGTATGCATTCACAGCCACATATACCGCCTGAGGGTAGTTTTTATTGAATTTTCCGGGGTAACCGGCGAAACATATACCCACATAATGTGAATAATCGCAGAAATCCGATCTGTAGGCATCCGTGTCGTGGACCGACATTCCCGGGAATCCAAAGGCATCGTTACCGCAGTTCTTCCTTATACAGTCATGCTCTTTCCTGAATCTGATAAGTCCCTTGAAGAAATCAAAAAGGTCTCTGTTGGAATCAAGATCCTTCCAGTTCAGCCATGCGATATTATTATCCTGGCAGTAGGCATTGTTGTTGCCGCCCTGGGAATTTCCGAATTCGTCTCCCATGAAGAACATGGGAGTTCCGCGGCTCAGCATCAGTACAGCGGCTGCGTTCCTTACCATTCTTCTTCTCAGAGCATTGATATCCGGATCGCTGGTTTCACCCTCTATTCCGCAATTCCAGCTCCTGTTGTCATCTGCTCCGTCGGTGTTGCCCCAGTTATTCTCTTCATTATGTTTCTGATTGTAAGTGTACATGTCATGAAGAGTAAAGCCGTCATGACAGTTTAGGAAATTAACCGATGCATTATGTCCTCTGACTTCGGGAATATACAGATCCGGTGAACCGCACATACGTCTTGCGGCATCACAGGCTTTGCCCTCATCGCCCTTAAGGAAAGAACGCATATCATCCCTGTATCTTCCGTTCCATTCAGCCCATCTGTTCCATGACGGGAATGTGCCGACCTGATAGAGTCCGCCCGCATCCCATGCCTCCGCTATAAGTTTCACTCTTCCGAGGATGGGATCATAAGCCAGGCTCTGAAGAAGAGGAGGCTTGCTCATGGGAGAACCATCCTCATTTCTTCCTAAAATAGAAGCAAGATCGAATCGGAACCCGTCAATATGATAGGTGGTGACCCAGTATCTCAGACAGTCCAGGATAAAATTCTGAACTATGGGATGGTTACAGTTAAGGGTATTTCCGCATCCCGAAAAATTATAATAGTATCCGTCGGGAGTCAGCAGATAATAGATATTATTATCTATTCCCTTGAAGGAAAAGACGGGACCGTTTTCGTTTCCCTCCGCAGTGTGGTTGAACACAACATCCAGAAGGACATCGATGTCATTTTCGTGACACATCTTGATCAGTTCTTTCAGTTCGGTTCCTTCACGGTTGTACTCCACCGCATGGGAATAGCTGGTATTGGGAGCAAAGAAGGATACCGTATTGTATCCCCAGTAATCAATGAGTTCACGGCCATAGAAATCCCTGTGGCCCAGGGTTTCATCAAACTCGAAGATAGGCATAAGCTCCAGGGCATTGACACCAAGCTCTTTAAGATAAGGGATCTTCTCCATTATTCCGGCAAAAGTTCCGGCCTTATCTCCCGTTCCCGAGGATCTGTCCTTGGTAAAGCCCCTTACATGCATCTCATAAATAATGAGATCTTCCATGGGCTTAAGTTTCCTTATATTACGCCCCCAGTCAAAGTTATTCTTAACAACCCTTGCTTTATACATTCCGGGGTTGTGGGTTCCCCAAACGCTCTGGCCTGTAACAGCCTTGGCGTAAGGGTCCAGAATGACCTTATTCTTGTCGAAGATCACACCCTTCTTTGCATCATAGGGACCGTCAAATCTATATGCATACTCAAAGTCCTCGATATCGATATCGAAGACGATCATTGACCACACATTACCTATACGGTAGCTGTCAGGGAAGGGCAAAACAGCATAGGGAGTATTGCTCTCTCTTTTAAAAAGGAGAAGTTCGCATGAATATGCCTGATTGGATGAAATGGTGAAATTTACACCGGTGGGAATAGCCGTGGCACCATTCAGCTCATAGATGCCGGGGCGCACTCCGTAACCTGCGATAACATCATAGGGCTCCATGTGGATCTCGCCCAGATTTGTTATGGCAGCTCGGACATCGGAAATAGTCACAAATTTAGTGACGGCATTCTTGGTCTCATTTGCAATCTCATGAGCCGCAGCAGCACTCGTCTTTTTTGAAGTTTCTGCCGATTTCGCAGTCTTTACTGACTTCGCCGTTTTTTCGGATTTCTCCGCCTTCTTTACCGCAGTCTTTTTAGGCTCGGTTCCGACCTTAGCCGTTTTTCCCGTTGAGGTCTTTTTTACTGATTTTTCTGCCATAAGAGTCCTCCCCCGAAAACTTCACCGGACCCCGTAATTATACCATTTTTACGCGTATTTGCACAATTTTTGGCGTTGTGATAGTATCTATCGGTAACAAAATATTGGAAATGCTTACAGGTGCCTGTATCCTTGCCAATCCACCGGATACGGGAGAATAGGGAAGCGGGTGAGATTCCCGCACGAACGCGTCGCCGTGTCGGTTTATGACTGTTTTCGTTTTGTCCGGCAGACAAAGCCATTGCTAACAAGCGAGAAGGCAGAAAACAGCCGCTTAAAAGCCCCAGCCGAAAGACCTGCCTGTATGAACGATTCAAAACCCCGCGTAATGGGTTAAGAGACCATTTTTGCACAGATTCAGTGACTGTGCTTTGTTTGGTTTGCTTTAACTCCGGGGATTACCCGGAGTTTTCTATTGTCTGCATTTCCGAAAGAAAAGGAGAATATGAAAAAATGGACAAGAAAAAAACAGGA
>JAEEGL015636839.1_pt1 | contig 41039 bp, 28 predicted proteins | sample 9134231 | NCBI WGS metagenome assembly JAEEGL01 (sample SAMN16246548, study PRJNA631951) | gut metagenome | biome: gut microbiome; feature: rumen; material: fiber-attached | host: Bos | place: Iran: Karaj | collected 2018-10
ATCGCTCCGGGCAATCAGATCTGGCCGGTCAAGGAATTGTTCAACTGCATCGCGCTGGTCGGATTCTTCCTGCTGCTTGTTCCGCTGGCCGAATGCCTGATGGAAACGAAGTTCTTCGCCGAACTGAAAGCGAAGGAAACGCCGGCACTGCTGCCTGCGCCGAAGAAAGGAACCTATCTCTGGACCAATCTTGTCAATACGGTCCTTGCGGGGATCCTGATCATTCCGCTGATCGCAGTCGGGTTCTTGTTCATGGTCAATCCGTTCTGGCCGCAGGATACGACAGGCGGCATCGCGCTGTGGAGCGCTGTTTGCGGACTGCTGGCGCTTCTGTTCATGCGCCTCGGCGGATTCCGTCCGTTCAAGGAACCGAAGGAATGCGGCATCGCGGTCGGAGGTCAGAAAATCGGAAAATCCGTTCTGCTGTCCTGCATCGTGGTGTGCATCGCATTTGCGACCGTGTTTGTAACGGACTGGCTGTTTAAGACGGACTTTAGAATCTGGACCTTTGCGATCCGCGCCTTCAGCGCGAATAAGATCTGGGTCGCGATTAAGTATCTGCCGTTTTTCCTGATCTATTATCTGATCAACAGCCTTACAGTCTCCAGAAACCGGATCGACGGCTGGAGCGAGACCAAGCAGATTCTGATGAGCTGCCTGTGGAACGTGCTCGGTATCCTGCTGTTTGTCGCGCTGCAGTACATTCCGCTGATGATCAACGGTATGACCTTCTTCGGCGCGATTATGAGCGGTTCGCTGGCGTCCGCCGGCGCTCTGTTCCCGCTGCTGATGTTCCCGGTCGTTCCGATCCTGTGCATCGCGGCTGCGATCGGCGTGAAACTGTACCGGAAGACAGGGAATATCTGGATCGCCGGTCTGATCAACGCCATGGTAGTGACGATGCTGACGGTAGCGAACACTTCGTTCAGTTTCCCGTTCTGATAGTAATTTGACGGACTGCAGACATCCTCTGACCGGAAGGCCGGGGGATGTTTTCCTTGTGCATCAGGCGGCGAAGTGAAACAGATCCGCTCTGAGAAGCAGATGGGATTCTTTTCGTGCATTTTACCGGAAAAACTTGTACTTTATTTTTTATTTCAGATATAATAGCACACATGGAAACGATTCGTGAAAACAAAATGGGAACGGAGAAAGAAGGAAAACTTCTGCTCTCCATGGGCTGGCCGATCATCGTATCGATGCTCGTTCAGGCCTTCTATAATATCGTCGACAGCATCTTTGTATCCAGACTGTCGACCTTGGACGCGGCTTCCCTGAAAAACATTCTGGGAAACCTGTATACGCCCGGCGTGGAGACAACGATCGGGGACAAAGCGCTCAACGCGCTTTCCACGGTCAACCCGCTTCAGATGCTCATGATCTCGGTCGGCGTCGGAACGGCGGTCGGCATGAACTCGCTGATCTCGAGACGTCTCGGGGAACGCCGGATGGAAGACGCAAACCGCGCTGCGGGAAACGGACTTGTGCTTTTAGCAATCTCCGCTGCGGTCTTCACCATGATCGGGCTGACCCTTTCCAATGCCTTTATGAACTGGCAGGACAGCGATCCGATCGTACGCATGTTCGGAAGCGAATATATGTCGATCTGCCTTTCCCTGAGCATCGGAATCTTCCTTTCACTCGGAATTGAAAGAATCATGACTGCGCAGGGAAGGACGCTTGTCGCCATGATGATGCAATTGACCGGAGCTCTGACCAACATCGTCCTGGACCGTGTTTTCGTTCTCGGCCTCGGACCGGTGCCCGCCATGGGTGTAACGGGCGCTGCGATCGCGACAGTCATCGGACAGTTCGCCTCCATGGCCCTTGCGGTGATCATGCTTCTGACGTCGAAGAGCGAGATCCGCATAAAGCGTTCGGATTTCGCGCTGAAAAAGCAGACCGTCAAAGACATTTACAGTGTCGGCGTGCCTTCGATATTAGGACAGGCGGTCGGTACGGTGATGTATCTGGGCATGAACGGCGTTCTGAAAGGACTCGGAGAGTATCACGCAATGACGCTCGATCCGTCCATCAACTATGTTGATGCTTACAAGAGCGCGTTCGGAACCTATTTCCGTCTTCAGTCGATCATCTTCATGCCGGTATTCGGCCTGAACAACGCGGCCATGAGCATCCTCGGCTACAATTACGGAGCCCGGAACAAAAAACGGTTCATGCGAGCCTATACGCTTCTTACCGCATACTGCGCCGGTTTTATGATCCTCGGAACCCTGGTCTTCGAAGTGTTTGCACCGCAGCTCATGCTTCTGTTCGCGGTTTCCCCGTTCACGAATGACATGACAATCACCGCAATCCGGATGATCTCCTGGGGCTTTGTGTGCGCAGCGATCTGCATTGCGATGAACACCGTTTACGGCGCGACCGATACCGGACTGTACGGAACGATCACGTCTCTGCTCCGTCAGCTGGTTGTGCTGCTTCCTGTGGCCATTCTGATGGCGGTTTTTACGCACAGCATCCGCGCGGTCTGGCTGGCGTTTCCGATCTCGGAATTTATTACGCTTGTGATTTCCACGGTCCTGACCGTCAGGCTTTACCGGAAAAAGATCAAACCGCTTCAGTATGCGGCAAACAACTGAAAACATGGTCAGCCTCTGAAAATTCAGGGGCTGTTTTTTTGTGCCAAAGACAGGCTCGCTCGTTGTTTTTGTAAAAAGGCTGTGGTATGATAAAAAAGAAGAAGACCGGGTTTAACCCGGCAGAAAAGAAGGAATAAGACAATGAAGGAACTGACGCAAAGCAGCACATTGAAAGAACTTTATTCGACACCGATCGGACATGATACGATCGGAAGGGTGCTTTTGCAGCTGAACCTTTCGGAAAAGTGGATCACAGGCTCTTTGATCGGGAATCTGAAGCTGAAGACCCTGATGAAACTGACGAAAAAGTCGCTGGGCGAGGGATTCTGGAACGCTCTTCTACATCTGATCAACCAGGAAAAGGACCTTCCTCTGGACAGAACGCCGGAGGCGATGCCCAAAGAGCCCAAAAAGACGTGGTGGAAGGAAGCGGTGATCTACCAGATCTATCCGAGAAGTTTCGCGGACAGCAATGGGGACGGGATCGGAGATCTGAAAGGAATTACGGAGAAACTGGATTACCTGAAGGACCTCGGTGTGAACGCCATCTGGCTTTCCCCGGTCTATGATTCCCCGAACGACGACAACGGATATGATATCCGGGATTACCGGAAGATCATGACCGAATTCGGGACGATGGAGGACTTCGATGAGCTTCTGAAAAAGACGCACGAAAAAGGCATGCGCCTGATCATGGACCTGGTCGTCAACCATACTTCGGACGAGCATGAGTGGTTCCGAAAAGCGCTTTCGGATCCGGATTCCAAATACCGGGATTACTACTTTTTCCGGGAAGATACGGGAAAGGAACCGAACAACTGGGTTTCGTTTTTCGGGGGAACGGCATGGAATCGGTATCCGGAGCAGAACGCCTGGGCACTGCACCTGTTTTCCAAAAAGCAGATGGACCTCAACTGGGACAATCCCAACGTCCGGGAGGATGTCATCGACATGATCAACTGGTGGCTCGACAAGGGCGTCGACGGGTTCCGGATGGATGTCATCAACTACATCTCCAAGGAAGCCGGGCTGCCCGACGGAGACGAAGCGATCGGCAGCATGATGATGTTCTACGGCATTGAGCATTATTACTACGGTCCGCATCTGCATGAATATCTGAAGGAGATCCAGGATAAGGCATTCCGTCCGCATGGCGCGTTCTCGGTCGGCGAGACGCCGGGCGTCGGAAGGGAAATGGCGAAGTTGATCACCGGCGAGGAGAGAGGGGAGCTCGACATGATCTTCTCCTTCGACCAGCTGGATATGCCGGGCCGCGTCCGGTTCGACTATTACGAATACGATCTCAATTACTACAGGGACTACATCATCGACTGGATGGAGCATTACGGAAACAACTGCTGGATGTCCCTGTTCTACAACAATCATGACAATCCGCGCATGGTCAGCAAGGTCACAAAGGATCCCGCGTTCAACGTGCCGGTCGAGAAACTGCTTGCCGTCATGCAGTTCACCCTGAAAGGAACGCCTTTTGTGTATCAGGGAGATGAGATGGGACTGACCAACTACGATTTCCATTCGATCGAGGAACTGTCGGACGTGGAATCGAAAAACAGGTATCAGGAACTTCTGGAAATGCATGCGCCGGAGGAAGCTTTCCGGATCATCCGTACGGGGACCCGCGACCATACGCGCGTTCTGCTTCCGTGGAATGAGACCGCAAAGAATCTGCCGGACCATCTGACCCAGTCGCCGGACGAGTCGATCACAGATTTTTACAGGGACCTGATCCGGCTGAGAAGAGAGCATCCGGCCCTGATTTACGGAACCTTCAAAGTGCTCTCCAGAAAAAAGAACCGCTTCGTGTACGAGCGGAGCGACGGCAGTGAGAACTTCGTGATTGAATGCAACCTTTCCAAAGACGCAAGACCCGCTTCATTCCGCCCGGACGGATATGAACCGGTGCTGGATCCGAAGGGAGCCGGTCCGGTCCTCGCTCCGTATGAAGCCAGGATCTACCGGAAAAAGACGGAAGCATAACATAGATTGACTTGAGGGAGAATCGGAACATGGATGAGGAAATCAGAGAAAAACCCCTTGTGACGGGAGATGCCCTGGCACAGCTGATCGGGCAGATGAAACCGGAAGGCGTGCAGACGATCTTCGGCGTGATCTCCAAAGAGGCGGAGGAATTCCGTCTGGACACCTTAAAACGTGAAATCCTGGCACAGCAGTGCGGCGTAAAGGATTCGGAAGCGGAGTCGTGGCAGACAGCGGCGGATGTCATCAAACATTTTGACATGTCGGAACTGGCGAAAAAGCATCCGCAGGCGGCGAAGAATGCTCTGATTTCGATTCTGTCGATCTTTCCGGCGACCAGGGTCGTGGCAGGCCTCGCTATGGCAGTCCCGGACGATGTACTCTCGGGAATTCTGGGATTTTCGCTTGCGGCTTCCCCGGATCATCTGGCCAACATGCTGATTCAGCATCAGGCGAAGGTCATTGCGGAGAGAAATGCAGCGTATGAGAAACGGGAACCGCTCAAGGACGGAAAGCGGAATCTTGCGATCGTCACAAAGGATGAGCTGATGTTTACGCTTCTGAAGAAGCTGATCGAAACGGACGATGAGGAAAACGTCGGCACGGAAAACGGGACGCTCCGCCTGGTCCACTGGGATGAAGCGAAACTGAAACACCGCTATAAGACCGACACGATCGATGAGAAGGTTCTGATTATCGGGGAAACGAAAGGAACCGGGTCGGGCGCGAAGGTCATGGACGTTCAGTTTGAGCAGTACGGCGTCAAGTACGGCTGGATCGAAAACTGCGCCTATATCCACGCGGACCTCAGAAAGATCCGGGCAAAAGGCGTGTATGAAGAGTTCTTAAGCGAACTGTCGTATATGCCGGTTCCGGAGGAGATCAAGACGGACAAGAAACTGCGGCTCAACCTCCGGACCGGCCTGACCGGCGTGTTCGCAACGCCTCTGCTGGCAAAGGACCTGTATGACGATACCTACGCCGTCAAGCGCCAGATGTATTTTTACGGACTGGTCCGCTTCTACTATGCGGATCTGGAACGTTTTTTGAGAGCATAACGGTAAGAAACACACCCCCCACAGCCCACCGGATAAAAGGAGAAAAGAGATGAAAAAATCAATCACGATCATGACAGTGATCCTTTCGCTGATGCTGGTACTGACGGCGTGCGGCACAAAAGCCGCCATCGCGCCTTCCGGCGCGCTTCTGCTTGCGCAGACGGTTTTAAATGATAGAACGAAGACTGCTGCCGCAAGAATTTCGCAGGAGGAAAACAAGACGGAAGAGCAGGAACCGCTGTATGTCGATGACGGAACGGTTCCGGGTGTCTACCGCGTTTATTCGTTCATTGGGATGCCGCTTGCGAGCTTTGCAGTCGTGATGGACATGACGCCGGAAGAAGCGGCGAACTTCATGGTGCTGGAACTGAGAGAGGACGGAACGGGAAGCATCGATGTCCAGGGAGAGCATGCAGACTTGACTTATACCATCGACGGGGATTCCCTAACGATGGATGTGGACGGTGAAGCGCTGACGGTCCAGATGAAGGACGGACTGATCTATCTGGACTTTGACGGAAATGCCGTAACGCTCGCAAGACTTACGGAAGCCGCGTATACGGCCGGAATTACCGTGCAGGGAACGGAAGAGGAATATCTCAACGACGGAACCGTTGCGGGAACCTACTGGGTCTATTCCGTTATGGGAATGAAGCTTGAGGACGCCGCGAAGGCGATGAATTCCACCCCTGCAAAAGTGGCGGGTCTTCTGAAATTCCAGCTGATGGAAGACGGAAGCGCAGTCTTCAGCACGGAGAATGTGGAAGCTGAAGGAAGCTATGTCATTGAGGGAGAAACGATTTCGCTGGATCTGAAGGGAGAAATCCTGTCGGGGACTTATAAAGATGGAATGATCTCAATCGACCAGGATGGCACGTCCTTCGTGATGGCAAGGCTGACAGAAGAAAAACTGGCTTCTCTCGGAATCGGAACGGAACGGGAAGAATACATCAATGACGGAACGGTGGCGGGAGATTATCTGCTCTATTCCTTCATGGACATGTCACTTTTTGAGTATGCCGAACTTGCCAAGATGGACCCCAGAGATGCGGCGAAACTGATCCAGATCACGCTGACCGAGGACGGCACTGCACACGTGATTACGGATGGTGAAACGCTCGAAATGCCCTATACGCTCGAGGGTGAGTCCATTGCGATCGGCGAGGGAAGGGACCTGGTTAACGGGACTTTGAAAGACGGGCTTCTCACGCTGTCGCAGGACGGCATGTCGATGGTACTGGCAAGGCTGACGGAAAACGCCTATGTCAAAGCAGAGACTTCGGAAAAAGGCGAGGCGCAGGTATGGACCGGAGTCTATTACAAGATGGTCGGCTCTTCCAACACCTTCACGGATGATCCGTTCTCCCTGGAACTGTACGCGGACGGAACCGGAGTGCATCACAGGGACGGCTTCCATCTCAACATCACCTGGACGCAGGAAGGTGATGCTTTCACGATGACGGAACTGCTCGGCGGAGCAACTTACACGGGTACCGTGACAGAGAGCGAACTGCATCTGTTCAACGGAGATCCACAGAACAATTTCACGTTTGAATACGTCTATTCGAGATAAGGGTTTTGTAACAAATCAAAATGCGGCTCCCTGCCATAAAGCGGGGAGCCGCAGTCGTTATCAGTCGCGTTTACCGTTCGTTTTCCAGGTAGGCGACATCTTCCGGTGAAAACGGTGCATGCGCCGCAGAAATGATGCCGGAAAGCCGGGAGGGCCTGGTTGTGCTGGCGATGGCAAACAGGTTCATCGGACTGCTGAATACATATCGCATGGCAATCTCGGCTACGCTGCATCCGTCTCTTTTTGCAAGCACTTCCGCGTTGTGCAGCCGTTTCATGTTCTCTTCGTAGAGAAACCCTTTCTGCGCAGGCAGATCCAGTACTTTCTTCGCGGTTTCGTAATCACCGCTTTGGAATCTGCCGTTGAAAAAGCCATGCCCGAGGCTGGAATAGGCGAGTACCGGCATTCCGGTTTTCGAATACCAGTTTCGGGCGTCTTCGTTTTCCGGACCGGAGATCGTGACACAGCTTCCGCCGTACGGATCCTTGAGCTGACGGGCCAGCGAATAGTTCGGACTGGATACGGAAAAGCCTTCCAGACCGTGCTCTTGCGCATACCGGTTTGCCTCTTCGATTCTCTGGTGCGTCCAGTTGGAGACGCCGAAGATCCGGATCTTTCCGGCACGCTTCGCCTCGTTGAGAGTTTCCATGATCTCACTGACCGGAGTGGAGGGGTCGTCGCGGTGAAGAAGGTAGATATCCACATAACCGGTCTGAAGCTCATTCAGGCTTTTTTTCAGTTCGCGCATGATGACTTTCCAGTTCACGCGGACCCTGCCGAAAAGGCCGACATTGCCGCATTTGGTGAGGACAATGACCTTTTCGCGGTTGTTCCGGCTTTGGATCCAGTTTCCAAGGACATGTTCCGCTCTGCCGTATCCTCTGGCGCAGTCAAACGCGTTGATGCCGGAATCAAGGACGGCATCCAGCAGTTCGAAGCAGTTTTCTCCCATGAGCATCGGCCTGACCGCAGTTCCGAAGAAGATGCGGGATACCGGTTTATCAAGACCTTTGATCTGCGTATACGGCGGACGAAGAGCTTGCTGTTCTGTTTTGACTTCCATTCTGTTCTCCTAGTTTGCTAAACACGAAGTTGATATTCTTATTCTATCGCACTGTTCGATGAAAAACAAACCCCTATTTTGCGTACAAAAAAAACGGCGGGGACATTGCCCTGCCGTATGGGGGATTCGATTATCTTCCGATCAGAATGCCGGCCAGTTTTTCATAGTATTTTGCAATCGCGCTGTGATCGTTCTGACCGCAGCCGTTGTTGTGCAGATACTGCAGGATCTCCTGGACCTGCGCGGTCATGGGAACCGGAGCGCCGACTGAATGCGCGCAGTCAAGCGCGTTGCTGAGATCTTTGATGTGAAGGTCGATCTTAAAGCCGGGCTTGTCGTTTCCGGCAATCATCATCGGGGCTTTGGCGTTCATGACGGTGGATCCGGCAAGACCGCCCTTGATGGCCTGGAAGACGAGTTCCGGATCAACACCGGCCTTCTGAGCGAGCGTCAGGGCTTCCGCGAGAGCCTGGATGTTGCAGGCAACGATAATCTGGTTTGCGAGTTTGGTCGTATTGCCGGCGCCGATTCCGCCGCAGAGCACCACGCTGGAGCCCATCGCCAGAAGGATCGGTTTTGCAAAATCAAAGGTTTCCTGATCTCCGCCGACCATAAAGGAGAGCGTTCCGTCGATTGCTTTCGGCTCGCCACCGGAAACGGGGGCATCGAGCATTTTCACGCCCTTCTTTGCCAGTTCTTCCGAAATCTCCTTGGAAGCGATGGGGTTGATGGAGCTCATGTCGATGAAGACCTGGCCCTCATGCATGGTTTCCGCTACGCCGCCTTCGCCGAGAAGGACTTCCTTAACTTGAGGGGAGTTGGGGAGCATCGTTAAAACGACATCGCATACGCTTCCGATCTCTGCCTTGGAGGAAGCGATCGCTCCGCAGGAAACAAGTTCGTCCACGGGAGCTTTGCTGCGTGCCCAGACGTACAGTTCCTTATATCCGGCTTTTAAAAGATTCTTTGCCATCGGCTTTCCCATAATGCCGAGACCGATCAGACCAATTTTCATATTGTTTTCTCCTTACTATTGAATTCAAACGGGCGGGGGATTCTTATTCTTTGACGCCGCCGCGCGCCATGCCCTTTTCAAGCCGCTTGATAAAGAGCGGGAACATCAGCAGAATCGGGAGCGTGGACAGCATGATGACGCAGTATGAAATCAGATACCGCGAATAGTCGGGGTTGGTCCAGTTCAAGAAGTCCTGGTTGGAAGCGACAAGGTCGCGGATCCACAGCTGCAGAGGCCAGCGGGTCTTGTCCGTTGGAACATAGATCGAAGCGGAGAACCATGCGTTCCACGCGATGATCGCGGTGTTTACCATCGTGACAAGCGCGAAACTGAAGCACTGCGGAAGCATGACCTGGAACATGATGCGGAGATGTCCGGCACCGTCGATGCGCGCGGCTTCGACCGTGGATTCCGGAACGGAATCGAAGGCCTTGACCATCATGACCATGAACGCGCCGTTGGTGCAGTGCGGGAGCATCAGCGCCCAGCGGGTACCGACCATGCCAAGCCGTCTTACGACCATGTACAGGGGGATGGTGCCGCCGGTAAACAGCATCGTCAGCGTGACAGCCATCATGAGGTGGGAGCGCATCTTGCACTTGCGGGAAAGAACATATCCGCCGATGACGTTAAGGACGAAACCGAAGAAGGTACTGCCCGCCACATAGATCAGCGTATTGCCATAAGCCCGAAGAATACTGGAATCGCGCAGAGCCAGTTTGTATCCGGCGAGAGTCGGCTTTCCGACCGGGAATATGATCAGTCCGTCGGTACGGAACAGGGTCTGCCCATCGGAGAGGGAACTCATCAGGGTGTGCCAGAGAGGAACGACCGCTGAAATTGCGACAATGCAAAGGACGATGATGATGACGATGTCCGCGATAATGCTGCCGGCGGAGGTGCTCTCAATCATTCCGGAACGGTGGGAACCTTTTTTCAATGCTTTCTTTTCTGCATGTGTCATAGTCGTTTCCTCCCATCAGATCATCGAGGTGCCGGAAAGTTTCTTGCTGAGCTTTTTGGATACGATCAGCAGAACGCTTCCGATCACGGACTGGAACAGGCCGGAAGCCGTGGACAGGCCGTAGTTGACGGTTTGTCCGAAGGCCATGCGGTAGGTATAGGTGTACAGACAGTCCGAAACCTCGTAAGTCGCGGGCATGTACAGGAGCAGGACTTTGTCAAAGCCTTGACGGAAGACAAGACCGATACGCATCGTGAACATGACGATGATCAGTGGCAGGATGCTCGGGAAAGTGACTCTCCAGAGTCTCTGCCAGCGGTTTGCGCCGTCGATCGCCGCCGCTTCGTGAAGATCGCCGTTGACATTGGCGATTGCGGCGATATAGATGATCGATCCCCAGCCTGCGCCCTGCCAGATTTCGATGAACGTGTTGATCAGCCAGAAGACCGGCATGTTCGGATTTGCCAGCCAGTTCTGTTTGTCAAAACCGAACCAGCTCAGAACCATCGTAAGGGCACCGGTGGAGGAGAGGAACTCACTCGCCAGCGTTGTGACAACAACTGCGGATACGAAGTACGGCATATAGGATGTGATCTGCACTGTTCTGGTGAACCGCTTGATCCTCAGCTGCGAGATGAGCATTGCCAGAATGACCGGTGCGGCAAAGCCAACGGTCAGGTTCAGAAACGCCATTGCAGCGGTGTTACGGAGCACCTTGAGGAACGTATCGCCCGTGAACAGATCCTTGAAGTTATCAAACCATACCCACTGGCTGCCGAAAAGACCTTTTGTCGGCTTATACTTTTCGAATGCCATCAGAAGACCGACCATCGGAGCATAGTGGAAAATAATGAAGTACGCGAGGACCGGAATGAACAGCACATACAGCTGCCAATTGCGCCGGAAATCGTACCTCCATGAGTTTTCGGCAAGATGCAGCGGCTTGACTTCGCCGTTGTTTTTGCCTTTTCGCTTAGACATGGATTCCATCGTGTTTCTCCCTTTGTGGTGTGATTATCCGAGATAAACGCCGTCCGCTTTCAGACGGGTCTGAAGTGCTTCAACCGGGATGCTGCGGAGCGGTAAACCGCTCTTTGCTGCCATGGCGGCGAGAGTGCCGGCCGCCTGCCCCTGCCCCATGCAGGAAACGGTATTGCGTGTAGACATGTATGCGTCGTAGTCCGTGGTGATCATCATGCCGACCGCGAACAGGTTGTCAATACCCTTGACGAGAATCGCGCGGAGCGGAATGCCGTAACTTCCGTCACCGCCGACATGATACTTCGGGGCGAGATCATGAAATCCGAAATAGCAGATATCATCGTCAAAATGCTTTCCTTCCAGTATTTCGGCATTGGAGATGTCGTGTTCACAGACGATTGTTCTGCCGCGCCGGGTGCAGAAGGTTGGGGAGGAACGTGCGATAAAGGCTTTCTCACAGCCGGGGATGTTCTTCTTCAGAAGATCGAGAGCCGCCGCCTGACGGCGCCGCAGCTCGATTTCCGCCTTTGTCATCTGAGCCTGGCTGGATAGACCTTCCTTCATGACATAATTGACTTTCAGGTACATGAAGTAATTTTCATGGACGGTCGTGATTCCAAGGGTCAGGGCAAGCTTTGCCATTTCTTTCTGTACGCTGATTGGAATCCGGTTTTTGGCAAGTTCCTCTTCAGTGTATCCGGGATCTTTGCCCTGCGCTTTTTTATGAGCGGCCATCAGAGTGGAGAGGACCTTCCAGAACGAAGCGCCGATCCTGACGATCTGCCCGTCTTCGCCGTCCCTGGGACCGTATGTGATCCCGGTGAGACCACCGTTTTCTTCAATGTATTTTGCGTACCGCTCGACATCGACTCCCGCGACGCCGACGCTGTTAGCGATGGAGTATTCCGTCGGAACAATGTATTCCGCTCCGGCATACGCGGATAAGTCGCCCCAGCCGGTCGCGTCGATAAACGACTGCGCTTCCAGGTAGATCCGGCCTTCGACCCGGCTCTGGGCGATCATTCCGCGGATGTGTCCGTTCTCGACATCCGCGCCGGCAACCAGGGTGTTGAACCAGATATCCACACCGGCTTCTTCCAGCATCTCCGCTTCGACCAGCTTTACCGATTCCACGTCGATGAGCGTGCAGTGTTCGTCATAGTCGATTCCGAGTTTGTCTTCCAGGTGTCCGGTGGATCCTCCGACGGCAACCAGCCTGTCGATGATCTCCTGGGCGATTCCTTTTACGATTTGTCTGGATTCCCGGTGAAAGTATTTACCGAGCGTGAAAAAACTGTGGAGAGTGGTGCCGCCTTCGAGCATCGTGCCGCCGACATATCCTTTGGCCTCGATCAGGGCAGTTTTGGCACCGGTACGCGCGGATGCGATTGCGGCGACTACACCAGCTGTCCCACCGCCGGCGACAACAACGTCATAATGATAAACAGGCAGTTCTTTCGCCGGTTCGATGTAAGTGGCCATAGATCATACTCCTTCAGTTCTTTACATTCAGTTTACCGACAGAGAGAAAAAAGTGAAACGCAGTCATTTGCTTTTATGTATGCTGATTTGTTATTCTTTTGGAAAAATGTCCTGCGTGAAAACATGAATAAGAAGAGACGCGGCTTCGGACGCTGTTTCATTCGCGCCCGGACCGATCGCGAGGACATACAGATCGTTCTTCGGAATCGCGATCCAATCGGCAACAGAAGCAAACCGCTTGGAATAAGCAGGATCCTCCGGATCGTACAGAACCGCGGCAACAGGCTGACCGGATGTGTTTTCAAGGTAGCGGACTCCATTTTCCGAGGAGAGAGCGGGAGTATCCCGGTCAAATGCGGAAAGATAATCGGAAGCAGACAGCAGAAGAAGTTCGGATTCGAAAGTGCCGTGCGTGGCCAGGTACTGATAAACCGTTTCCTGGTCGAGCGTCGTCGTGTAGGCAAAGGAGAGAGACAGTCCCTGTTCATCTGCAGCTTTTTGAAGAACTGATTCGGATTCGGAATGGTAGGCAAGCGTGCAGACCGCGACATCCGTGGATTTCACTTCATTCAGTCTGTGCCGTATCTCGTAGCCGCCGAGCCAGAGAATCAGGGCAAGAAGCACCATGAGAAGATATTGAACACGGGGAACGGAAAGCCGGCCTTTTGAGAGACGGACGGAAACGTTGCTGCCCTCTTCCAGACCTGTGATGACACCGCGTACCGCGGTATACCGGATCGGACGACCGGGAGTCAGGAAAAAACGGAAAACAGAGGGCAGTTCGGGTTCGCTTTCAACCGGTTCGCCGCGGACGCGTTCGCCTTCGTCCGTCCGGAGCACTTGCATCCGGACGCCGTCACGCATGGCACCGGTGCTTTTTTCACCGAGATATGTGCCGGAATGCTCTACTTCTTCGGAAAGGTCCAGGGAGGATAAAAGCCGTTCAGTACGGATGAACGGAAGATATACGGAATATACGGAATAGAGAAACCAGCAGAAAACACCTGCTGAAAGCACGGTGAAGATGAGCGCCAACTGCCAGGAAGAGGACAGGAAAAAGGAAAGGATAGTCAATCCAAGAGCAAGAATTCCGGAAGTCAGGCAGAAAAACAGCACTTTCTTCCGGTTCCGTTTCAGATGATCCTTCCAGACATTGTGAAGACGAATCATCGTTCATTCCTCAGTAAAGCAAGTTTCAGGGCACGCGCAAGATCGGGCTCCGGTTCAATCAGGATATCGGCCGGTTTCTGTTTCTTTCCAATGGTCGCGCAATCGGATTCCAGTAGGGTCAGTCTCGGATCAGAGGCGTTGCAGCAGGCAAAATACACACGGGCAAGCTTTTTCTGCTCTTCTTCGGAAAGATCGTCATACGGCTTGCAGAACCGGATGGATTCCGCCGGAACCGTGATCCAGAGAGAACGGCGGTTGCCTGAAATGCGCCAGATCGACAGGACCTGATCGGAATAAATATAATCAAATTCAACGCACAGATTCCGGATGCGCCATTCCAAAAAGGCTGCGACGCCGAGAACGGGCAGCATCATGATGATCATGGAGACCAGCGCCTGCCAGAACACGGTCCGGTCGGTATCCCAGAAGACACCCGCAATTGCGAACCCGAACCCGAATGCGAGAACGCCGAGCACCAGAAGAATGATCTGAATGATCCGGAAGGCTTTGCGCATCCGGCGGTCACGTCTGTCGTCATGCTTTACAACACTCTGTTCAATCATATCGGTACCTCACTGATTCAGTTCTTCCGTACGGAAACTGGATGGCCACTGGCCGGTGATGTTTTTGAATACTTCGGAAAAATAACTGCGGGAGCAGTAATTCAGTTTGTCGGCAACATCCTGAATCGTCAGATTCGGGTCCGCTAAAAGCAGCTTGGCTTCTTCCACTTTCCGCTCGTTGATGTAATCCCAGATGCTGACACCCATTTCCTGCTTGAATTTTCTGGAAAGATAGTACTTGGTATAACCAATGACAGATGCCATCTTCTCGAGATCAATGACATCATAGATATGGAGGCTGATATAGTCGCAGCAGGTCCGGATGGGAGAGGAGATATCGTTTCTCTGCTTGAGCTTGTGAACACGGCGGACGAAGTCTTCGAACATTTTGTCCAGAATGTTCTTCTTTTCTGCCAGACTCTGTGTCTGGGCAATCTGTGTTTCATAATAATCGCCGACGGAATACGCGATAACCGGGGCAAGACCGCCGCGGATCGCGGCCTGGACGGAGAGAGTGATGAATTTGATTGCGTAGGCATTTGATTTTTCAGAGGGGGTGCTGAAACTGGAGGATCCGTAGGATGCCTTGCTGACCGCATTGTTGAGAGCACCCGCGTAGTTGATATCGCCGCGCTCAATTTTCGCGAACAGTTCGGCCTGTGACTGATAAACCCCTGCATGAATGGAAACATCCTTCGGATTATCCTCGGGAATCAGGGATGAGGCTTTTTTCGGCTTTGGAGCGTTGGAACTGTCGTAGCGGAAAGCATCGATACCGACTTTCTCCTCGTTGACCGTATAGTGAAGCATTTGCACATATGGCCAGAAGCGCGTCGCGCTCAGAACCGGCTGTCCTGCAAGGAGATTGATCGCGCGGCGCCGGAACCGCTGGGACATATAATGGCGGTCCAGCTCTTTTTCAATTGCCTTGACGGAGATGTCACTGTTATAGACCGGTCCGAGCACATGCAGTCTGGATACTTTTCCGTTCTCGTATTCAAATATGGTCGCCCAGCAGAGATCGACTCCGTTATAGGAGATCAGAGGACTGTTCTGTGCCTCTCCATAAGCGCTGATCGCCTGGAACCGTTTTTCATCACCGAACGTAAGGCGGATAAAAGAAGGATCGTCCCGATAAGGACTGGTGGTTTCCAGCACTTCAAAACTGTGCGGGTCAAACTGCCAGTAACTGAGATTCTGGCTGCAGGACATCAGCTCCAGAAAGAACCGGATCCGTTCATTGATATTCATGGCATCCTCCATATGTGGTATATGTTGATTATATATTCCGTCAGTTGATTCGCACAACCATAAATTAGTGAAAATGTACACTGATTTGCTTCAAAATCAGAAAATGTAAAAAGAATGTCAGAAAAAGAGAGGAATAATCGGATTGTTTTTACAAAAACAGGAATTCTTTCGCAAAAACAAGAACGAAAAAGCAAACTAAAGAACGCTTTTTGTAAAACGGTTGTGCTATGATTAATACGATAAGAGCGGTATTCCGCCCAAGGAAAAACCGGAAAGGAAGAGCTTATGCCGAAGATCAACAAAGTGGTGACCACTGTCTGGTACAACAAGAAAAACATGCACGCGCTGCGGAACGTTTTTCCCGATGCGAAGTTTGTATATGTTCCTTTTTATGACAAGGAGCTCCTGGAAAAAGAAGCTCGGGATGCGGATGCCGCGATTTTGCTCGGGGATGTTGAACCGTGTCTGCTCGGCGAGAATACCCTCAAATGGATCCACTGTGATCATGCAGGTCTGAACGGTTCGGCAAGACCGGAAGTGTTCGCACGCGGAATTCCTGTGACCGGATCTGCAGGACGCAGCGCACCTGTGCTGGCGGAGCACTGCATTTACTTTATGCTGCAGGGATGTTATCATACGAAGGAACTGCTTGAGGCGCAGGAAAAAGGTCAGTGGGGCGTGGAAGGTATGAATACCTGGCGGGGCCTTTACGGCAGAACTGCAGGAATTGTCGGACTCGGAAACAATGGAAAGCAGCTGGCTTCCCGCCTGCATGCGCTTGGAATGAACATTATCTCCTACAATCTCAACGAAGTGCCCGGTTTTGATTACATTGAACGGCAGCTGACGATTGAGAAGGGAGATACCATCGAACCGCTCCTTCGGGAATCCGATTTTATCATACTGACCATCGCGCTGACCGATCAGACCTATCACATGATCAACAAGGAAACGCTGGCCATGGTGAAAAAGGGAGCGTTCCTGGTCAATATGGCGCGCGGCGGCGTTGTCTGCACGGAGGATCTGATCGAAGCGCTGAATGACGGAACGCTGTCCGGAGCCGGACTGGATGTGTTCGAGGAACAGCCGCTTTCGCCGGAATCACCGCTGTGGAGGATGAAAAACGTTTATATCACTCCGCATTCGACGCCGCAGGTTCCTGACCGCGCGGCTGCGAGTATCGAGATCATCCGCGAGAATGCGCGCAAGTTTGAAGCGGGAGAGCCGATGCGGAATCTTCTCCGTCCGTCCGATGCCGTAGACAACGGAAAAGCGGAGGGCGGCTGGTCAAAGATGATGAATGCCAAACTGACCAAGGAACAGATCGCACAGATCGATTTTGACAAATTCCTTGGCAAACGGGATTGGACGGATCCGTCCGAATGGATGTAACGATGTAACAAAGAATTAGTATTGTGAAAAACCGGTCACTGACCGGTTTTTTTGTATCAAAAAGGCGGCCCCGAAACATCGGGGCCACCCACACACGGAGGAAAGAAAACGTTATCGGTACAGATCGCAGATGCGCTGATAAGCTGCCGTAACTTTGTTGGGAGCGTATTTTTTCAGCATCTTGGTATAATCGTTCCAGCTGGAGTCATCCTTGACATTCAGCTTGCCGGTGATGAACTGCGGGATCTGCGTGGACATGTAGGTATCCACATTGGCCTTGGTCTTGTTGTACTGGATAGATTCGTCAGCGGTGAACTGGTCGTTGGTCTGCTTCTGGATATAACCGAAATTCTGGTAATGGTCCCAGGCCATCATGCACTGGACCGCTTCCGGCGTATAGCTCTGATTCAGAGCATCTACAAAGCCCCAGTCATACAGACCGATGGACATACGCTTGCCGGCGACTGCGGAAGCAAGGTTGTTGTCTTCCTTTGTGGCTGGGTTGCGGACATAATTCGGATAACCGCTTGCATTGACGCCGTCTTCATAGTAACCGTATTCCAGGCCGAATTTTGCATAGGTCGGATCATTGATTTCCTTGACTTCATCTTCGGTAAGTCCCAGGCAGAGCTTCAGACCGCCGTCGGTCGTGTAAAGATAATCAAAGAAAGCGAGGATGGTCGGAAGATCTTCTTCCGCAACTTTTTTGGTGATGACCTGGGAGTTGCGGACGTGGCTGTACTGATACATGGCGTCCGGTGCTTTATATTTGCATTCTTCACTTCCGTACAGGTCGTTGATCGGCTGATAGGCGCCTTGGATCATGATGCCCTGGGTGTAAGGCATGTCTGGAGAATCCAGCAGATCACCGGTCTCGGCTCTGCGGCCGACGAACATGCCGACTTTGCCGGCGTGAGAGGCGGAGGTGTTGATCGAATAGGCCTGATCGGTCGTACGTTCCGCGAACTGCTTGTCCAGCCAGCCTTTGCTGTACCAGCTGTTCAGACATTCAAGATAGGCGCGCATGGAATCGGTGTCACCGCCGAAGCCCGCGTTGTTTTCCTTGGTCAGATACCAGAGGGGAGCGCCGCCGCCGAACGAGGAGAACAGGGATCCGTCTTCGTTATAGCCTTTGTAGTAAACCGACAGGCAGTAACCGTCTGTAATGCCGAGATCCGCCTGTGCCTTTGTGAAGATGTCGAACATCCACTCCCAGTCGGAAATGTAAACCGGGCAGGTGCCGTCCCAGGAAGGATCGATCTCGAGGTACTTTGCTTTCAGGTTTTCGTTGTACCAGCTCGGGAACATGACATCGTCATGCCAGCCGTTTTCATCTTTCGAGTAGGTGAATGCGGCACCGGTGGAAGGATTGACGCCGTACTTGGCGATCCAGTCGCGGCGGTACAGCCAGCCCATGAAGTTGTTCAGAACCTGATGCGTGATTGAGGAGATCGCGAGAATGCGCTGCTCACCGTTCACGTTGGAGTACAGATACTGCTTGCTTTCCGGATGCTCTTCCATGACCTTTTTATAGTTGGGCATATACTTGTCCACATAATCGGTCAGATCATAGATGACATCGTCTTCATACAGCTCTGCCGCGCTAGTGACGGAACGGCTCATATCCATGATCATCGCATAGTCTTCCGTGGCAAGAAGCGTGTTGAAGTTATCCAGTTCAGCGCCGGAGATCGGAACCATGAAGGAAAAATCAAGCTTCCGGCCGTTGAATTCCATCGTCTCAAAATACCGGACGACAGGATTCTGCTCGTAACTGTCATAATAGGTCGAGTCTTCGCCGACGGGGATCCACCAGGTCACTTTGAGCGGTGCGGTACCGTCGGAACCACCTTCCGTGGCTTCGCCACCGCATCCGAACAGAAGCAGTGTCGAGAGAAGCATCAGGGTGCAAAGGATCAGGGAAATAACGCGTTTCATCTTTTTTCTCCTTAATGAATTGTCGTGAAAAGTGTCTACTCTTGAACAGCTACGCATGCGTAGGCGTCAAGGCGTCGGAGCGTTACTGTCAGGATGCCGTCCTTTAAGACAGCTTCCGTGTTATCTGCGGTCTCAATATCGCGAACGCGGAAGGTCTCCCTGTCCCAGGGAATCGAGACCTTTGTATCAAAGACCGGAACCGGGTCGAAATAACTCTTTCCGAAATGACCCGTTCCGTTGACAAACTGGATCAGAGTAGTATCGCCTTTGTGCCCGAGCGTGATCTCCACCATGGGGCTTGCGCCTGGAGCAATGGAACGGCAGCCGCACAGAGAAAGGACGTCGGCCATGAACAGATTCCAAATATCAAGTCCTTCTTCATAGTAGCAGAGACCCGGAAACCACGGAATCGATACGGTCATTCCGGAACCGACCGGCCTGACTGCGGCAGCGGGGAAGGGCTGGGTTGGCTCGGTAGCATAGCATGCTTCCGGAGGACCGAATCGTTGGGGAGCGTCATATCCTCCGAGAATCTTCACATCGTCCGCGTAGCGGCGCTTCTGATATGCCTTCCCGACGGGAACCAGTTTCCTGTCGGAAAATGACGGGAGAGAGGAAAGGTCTTCCGGACGAATGCGCACGCAGGCACCCATGACGCTCTCGTCAAAAGCTTCTGCGCTTTCAATGCCGAACAGCGGTTCCGAACCTCTTGGAAGTTTCCCTGAGCCGAGAACAACTCCGCCGGCTGAAGCAAATGCTTCCAGCTTTGGCAGAAGCCGCGGATCGAACCTTCCTTTGTCAGGCAGGATCACAGCGGAGTAACGGGAAAGATCGATCTTTCCAAGACCGCCGATCAGGGTTTCATCAAAGGGAATATGCGACTCGGTCAGAACGCGGATCCATCCGCGCTCCTCGCTGTTCGGGTACTGGTAAGCTTCTTTTATTAATAATACTTTCGCGTCCGAAGTGCCGATGAGGACATCTTCATGCTTTTCGGCAAAGGAGAATACTTTTCTGACACGGTCAAATGCGCTGGTGTCTTCCCGGGTGTCCAGCCTTCCGAACAGATAGTAATCCAGACCGGCAAAGTTTGCCATCGCCTGCCAGAGCCGAAGCTCTTGCAGAGCGGGCGTGACGGAAACCCAGCGGTGATAGAACCCCATCATATCAGTAGTGCAGGCGACTGCATTCGGGTTCATGCCTCGGACCGCGCGCGCGTTGTCAGAAGCGGCATACTGCCAAAAAGGTCCTCTTCCGTATTCGCTGTTCGCTTCCTGACGGACATAATCGACGGAGCAGTAGGCGATGTCCGGATTGATAGAATGGATCAGGTCCGTAATACGTTTCTTCTGAGCAGCCGATACTTCACGCTGGAACTGGCTGAAGGCTTCGCTGGCGCGATCTCCCGGCGTCAGCTTGTCCGGAATTTCCATTCCGAACCGTTTCCGGAACCCTTCTTTACAGGCTTCACAGTGGCAGGAACCGTACATTCGGTAACTGTAATCCGTTGTAAAGGATGAGAAGGTTCCCATGTTGCAGTAAACGCCGTCAAAAGGAATCTCATGAAGCAGTTCGGTAAGGATCTGATCCATGTATCCGTTCTGATAACCGGCCAGCATGCAGGTGTGCACATACCCGTTATAATCAATGATGCTGCCGTCGGCAAGCCGGTACGCCCACTCGGGGTGACGCTCATAGACATCGTGGCGCACCTTGGAAAAATCCGTCCGGGCAATGACCTTCAGTCCCATGGAATGACACTTTTCCACGAGGGCTTTCAGATCGAACCCCTCCAGATAGTCGCTGACAGGCTGATCCTCAAGTCCGGTCGGATAAGAGGCAATGATTCCTGCGGCGTTGAGAATGACGGCATTCGCATGCAGATCGGAAAGGACCGCGGCAAAGGCTTCCTGATCGAAATCCTTCGTATCGGTCTCGCAGAAATTCGACTGTACCGCGCGCCACGGGAAATTGGTCCACCAAGTCTGCATATGAATCCACCTCGACTTTTGATACCTTTATTCTATGAAAGTGTAAAGGTAAAGTAAATCTGAAAATTCGCTTTTTTGTCAGTTTATTTGCGACAGTACCGGCGAGGGTCACTACGGAAGAACGCTTTTTTGGGCAAAAAGCAGGTTAGAAAAGCAAATTACCGAATCAAAAAGCCAAAATTCGAATAGGCAACGGGTTTTAGTTGTGGTATGCTCTTTACGAAAACTTTAAAGGGGGCAAGCTATGCTGCAATCTCTTGACTCATTTGTTCCACAGCATGAAAAAGTACTCTGCATCGATTCGGACGGTACAGTCATCGAGGCGGTGAACTGCAAACAGAATTTCTGCCATGGAAAAAGCTTCATTGAAGAATGGGAATTATCCGATCACGCGGAAGTAGTTCAGAAGATCTGGAACGATATCAATCTGTATGAAAAGAGCCGCGGAATCAACCGCTTTTTAGCTCTGGATGAGATGCTGAAGCGGATGGAAGGCGTTTATCTGCACACGGACCCGGAAGAATGGAACGATTACAGAGATTGGGTCAGCGAAGGCGACCTGTCCAATAAGAGCCTGCAGGCGCGCATCGATCGCGATCCGAATCCGCTGCTGAAAAAAGCAATGCGCTGGTCCAAGTCCCTGAATGCGAAAATCGCCGCGCTGACGCCGGCGGACAAGCCTCCGTTTGAGAACGTGCGCGAAGCGCTCGAATATGCAAAGGACAAGGTTGATCTTGCCGTCATCTCCAGTTCGAACCTTGCCGCGATCACGGAGGAATGGAACGCATACGGACTGCTGGATTATCTGTCCGTTATGACGAGCCAGGAAATCGGAACGAAGGACGAATGCATCGCGAGAATGCTGGAAAAGGGATATCAGAAAGAGAATGTCCTGATGATCGGAGACGCTTATCCGGATGTACATGCTTCCGAATCGAACGGAGTCTGGTATTATCCGATTCTGACAAGGCATGAAGGAGAAAGCTGGGCGAGGCTGAAAGATACGTATCTGCCGGTTTTCCTGAAAGGGGAGTACGGCAGCGTGCAGGAACAGCTGCTGAATGAGTTTGCCAGGAATTTTGAGAATAAGGGAGAATGATTATGGTCGATCTGAAAGCAAAACCGTTTTATCTGAATGACGAACAGATCCGTTGGGTCGAGGATACGATTGCGTCCATGACCGAAGAGCAGAAAATCAAGCAGCTGTTCATCCATCTGACCGGGGCGGGAGACGATGAAGCCGCTGTCAAGGAGGAAGCAGAGACCATGCAAATGGGCGGCATCCGCTTCAATCCGCGTTCCCGCATGGAAATGTGGAACATGAACCGCTATTTCCAGAAATACAGCAAGATTCCGGTACTTTCCGCGGTCAACGTGGAAGCAGGCGGAAACGGCGCGTCAAGCGACGGAACGAATGTCGGTCAGGAAATCAAGGTTGCTGCAACGGGAGATCCCGCCTATGCATATAAACTCGGCCAGATCTGCGGCCGGGAAACCAAGGCAACGGGCTCGAACTGGGCATTTTCTCCGATCGTGGATATTACCTACAACTGGCATAATCCGGCGATTTCCACCCGCGCGTGGGGCAATGATCCTGATATGGTCCTGAAGTTGTCGCTGGAATATTTCCGTGGAATTTCGGAAAGCGGCATTCTCTGCGCGATGAAACACTTCCCGGGAGACGGCGTAGATGAGCGTGATCCGCATATTGCGACCAGCGTCAACTCTTTCTCCTGCGAAGAATGGGACGCGACCTACGGAAAGGTGTACCGCGGAATGATCGATGCCGGCGTGCAGTCTCTGATGCCCGGTCATATCATGCTTCCTTCCTATCAGAAGAAGTTCAATCCGGACATGAAGGATGACGAGTATGTCCCCGCAACGCTGTCAAAGGAAATCTTAACCGATCTGCTTCGCGGACAGCTCGGATTCAATGGCCTGGTCGTATCCGACGCAAGCCACATGGTAGGTCTTGCAGGCAGAGCAAAGCGCAGCGAACTGGTTCCGCAGTCGATCATGGCGGGCTGCGACATGTTCCTGTTCTATAATGATTATGAAGAAGATATCGGCTATATGACTGCCGCTTTGCACGATGGAAGACTGACGGAGGAGCGCCTGCATGATGCTCTTTGCAGAATCCTGGGTCTGAAAGTTCTTGCGGGACTGATGAATTATTCCGAAGAAAAGTTCCCTTCTCAGGAAGGTCTGGCGGTTATCGGCTGTGCGGAACATAAGCAGATCGCGGAAGAAGTCTCCGAAAAGGCAATTACGCTGGTCAAGCAGACCGGTGAGAACATCTTCCCGGTCACGGATAAAAAACGCGTGCTGATCGTTCCGGTCGGTCCGAAGCCCAGTCCTATTGTCGCAATGGCAGGCATGGGAGCGGATGGCAGTAAACTCTACAACACGCTGAAGGCAGAGCTGGAAAGCCGTGGTCATACCGTTACGATCTATGAGGATCCGATGGAAAAAATCATGAAGGCAATGGCGGACATGACAACGGAACAGCGCACGGAGTTCTCAAAGAGCCTGAAGAAGAAAGGCGCTTACGGAATGAAGAACAGCATTGAAGCACTGACAGGCTCTTATGATCTGGTCATCTGTGTGGCGAATGTTTCCGCGACGATGCGTACCACGCAGCGTCTGGAATGGGCAATCAGCAAGGGTGGCTGGGATAATCCCTGGTATGTGAATGAACTTCCGGTCATCTTCGCATCCTTCAACTGTCCGTTCCATCTTGCGGACGTACCGCAGATCAAGAACTTTATCAACTGCTATGACGCATCGGATTCCTCGGTCAAGGCGTTTGTCCGGAAGATCGAAGGTGAGAGTCCGTTCACAGGAGTCAGTCCGGTGGATGCGTTCTGCGGTATGATGGATACACATTTTTGAGAAACAATCGGGGAAAGGGGGAACGGACGGAGTCCCCCTTTTTTCCAAGAGAGGAGCAGTTATGCGAACGATCATTCCCTTCCAGGACCAGTGGATGTTTACCAAAGAAGACGTCTGCACGCCTGTTACACTGCCTCATACGTGGAATGCGGTCGATGGCGCAGACGGCGGCAATGACTATTACCGCGGAACCTGTGTATATACAAAGCAGTTTGAAATGCCCGATGTTCAGCTCGGGAGTCTTGTTTATCTGGAGTTTCTCGGCGTCAATTCTTCTGCAAAAGTCTATGTCAACGATCTTCTCTGCGGGTCGCACGATGGCGGTTATTCGACCTTCCGTGTTGAAATCACAGATGTATTGGAAGAACACAATACCGTCAGAGTCGAGGTCAATAATGAGATCAGCGACAGAGTGTATCCGCAGCGCGCGGATTTCACGTTTTACGGAGGCATTTACAGAGATGTGAATCTTCTGATTGTTCCTTCCTGCCATTTCTCGATGGACCGTGACGGAAGTCCCGGGATTCTGGCAATTTCAAAGATGAAGGGGAAGAGTGCACAGATTTTCCTGCGCGCGGTGGTTGATGATCTGTACGACAAAATTGTATACCGGATTACCGAGGACGATTCAGGGACGGTCATTGCGGAAGCGGAAGGAGAGCGGGCTGTCGTAAAACTGGAAAAGCCGCATCTGTGGAACGGCGTCAGTGACCCGTTTCTTTATCGGGTAACGGCTTCCGTGTATCAGGACGGAGCCGTGATGGATGAAGTTTCTCTGTGCATCGGCTGCAGAAGCTTTGTGTTTGATCCGAAAAAGGGGTTCCTGTTGAACGGGAAATCCTATCCGTTGCATGGTGTCAGCCGCCATCAGGACAGGGAGGGCTTCGGGAATGCCCTGACAAAAGAGATGCATAGAGAGGATCTGGAACTGATTCGGGAAATGGGTGCGAATGCTGTACGGCTCGCTCATTATCAGCATGATCCGTATGTGTATGATCTCTGTGACAGGATGGGACTGATCGTCTGGGCGGAGATCCCGTATATATCTGAGCATATGACGAAGGGAAATCTGAATGCAGAGCAGCAGATGTGTGAGCTGATCCATCAGAACGAGCATCACGCATGCATTGCCTGCTGGGCGCTTTCCAATGAGATCACTGCCTCGGGGTATTCGGAAGAACTGTACCGGGAGCATGTCTATCTGAATGAACTTGCGCATGCGCTGGATCCTTCCCGCCCGACTGCGATCGCGAACGCTTTCATGCTTCCAGCTGATTCACCGCTGCATGAAGTTGCCGATGTGATCGGTTACAACCTGTATTTCGGATGGTATCTCGGGACCGCCGATCAGAACGGGGAGTTTCTGGACGCATTCCATGCAGCACATCCGGACAAACCGCTGGCGCTGACAGAGTACGGGGCGGACGCGTTTCTGAAATGGCAGACCGCAGATCCGAAGCGCGGGGATTATACAGAGCAGTACCAGGCGGAGTTCCACAGGGCGATTCTCAAAATACTTGCCGAAAGACCGTACTTATGGGGCGGATTTGTCTGGAATATGTTCGATTTTGCCGCGGATGCCAGAAATGAGGGCGGAATGCCCGGCCGGAACGGAAAAGGACTGGTCACATTTGACCGGAAAATCAGAAAGGATGCCTTTTATCTGTACAAAGCATACTGGTCGGAAGAGCCGTTTGTGCATATCTGCGGGCGTAGATATATCGACAGACCGGAAGAGATTACGACCGTGACCGTTTATACGAACCGGCCTTCCGTGACACTGCTGGTCAACGGAAAACGGTTTTCCGAACAGATCGGAAGATATATTTTTACGTTCCTGGTACCGCTTGAGGGAGAGGTTGTTCTGAACGCGGTGTCCGGAACATGCACAGATGAAATCCGTATCCGTAAGGTGGAAACTGCAAACCCGGATTATATTCTGCCGGGGCAGGAAATTGTCAATTGGCTGGACCGTGAAGTGCTTCCTCAGCCGGAAGGATACTGCTCGATCTACGATACGGTCGGAACGATCTGCGGCAGTTCGGATGGGATCGCGTTTATGGAATCGCTGATGCAGGAGGGAAACGGAACCAATATCCAGGTGCCGTTTGACGAGACCATGCAGGAAATGATGAAAAACGAAACGCTGGCCTCTATCGTGATCCGAAGGAATGACATCAATAAGGAAGAAGCCTTAAAAGTGCTGAATCGGAGACTGAACAGGATTGCAAAATAACAATACGAAGACTGAACACACCGGCTGCTCCGCATAGAGCAGCCGGTGTTCGTAAACGCAAAAGACCGCTTATAAAAGCGGTCTTTTGCTTCGGAAAGGAAGGCATTATGAAAAAGTGGTTGCTGTTAATGAACTAAATTAATGGGGTCCTTGTCCAGGAAATGGCGGAGATTATCAAACACGATCTCTGCACGGATGCTCATCGACTCCTGGGATGCAAACGCAATATGCGGAGTCAGGATCGTATTTTTCGCAGAAAGCAGAGGCTCATCCGCATTAAGAGGTGGTTCTTTATCAAATACATCAACTGCGGCACCGGCAATCACATCGTTGTTAAGGGCATCAGCCAGATCTTTTGAGACCACAACAGGTCCGCGGGCCAGGTTGATCAGATAGGCGGAAGATTTCATCTTTTTCAGAGCTTCGGCATTGATCAGCCCGCGGGTCGAATCATTCAGGGGACAGTGCAGAACAACGATATCGCTTCTGGAAAGAAGAGAATCGAGGTCTGTCTGTTCTACATAGAACGGAGCATCTTTATGAATGGAGCGGCTGTGAGCGAGAATGCTGCAGCCGAATGCATGGAACAGTTCCGCACTGCGGGTTCCGATCTTGCCGAGACCGATGATGCCGACGGTTTTACCCATCAGTTCATTGCCGACCAGACCCACTTTTGTACCGAGAGCGCGGCAGCGTGCTTCCACCTGCGGAATGTTGCGCAGCAGATCGATCGCCAGACCGATTCCAAGTTCCGCAACGGATTCGTTGGAATAACCGGATGCGTTACTGGCGGTAATGCCCTTTGCACGGACGGCATCCATTGCCACGTGGTCGACACCTGTAAAAGCGATATCAATGTACTTGAGGTTTTCGCATGCGTTGATGACTTCCTTCGGCATCGGCATGTTGGCGAGAATCATAACATCTGCATCTTTTGCTTCTTCAATCAGAGTCGGGATGTCGGTCGTACGTTCAAATTCTGCGAAAACATGTCCTTCTTTTTCAAAGGGCAGCTTGCGGAGCGCGAGTTCTTCGGAACTGACCGCTAACGATTCCATAATGGCTATTTTCATTTTTGAATGCCTCCGAATATAAATCTTGATCTAATCATATCTTATCCCTAGAGAAGATAAGTATCTATCAGTCCTTTTGCTTTTCCGTCATTAAATTTGCGAAAGAAAAACCGTTTTCCGGATCTGAACCGCACAGAGCGCAACACCTGCGACCGCGCAGACAAAGGTTGTTGCGGAGGATGAGAATACGAGCCCCATAAATCCGAACAAGGCGTTCATCATGGCAAGAAGCAGAATATGAATCAGCTGACGGAACAGGGAGAATCCTGTTGCCATCGTCACGCTTCCGGTTCCCTGCAGGTACGAGATGGAAAGTTGCAGAACACCATGCAGCGGACCGGCAATCATGGAACCGATCACCATGATGCTGCCGTACTGAATCACTTCCGGGTCGTTGATGAACAGGGAGATCATACGGTCACGGAACAGGTAGAATCCAACGGACAGCACAACGCCGATTGCGGTGGTGCAGAGCAGCGTGACCCGGAGAATATTTTTCATCCTTGTGCGGTCTCTTGACCCGTGATAATAGGAAATCGCAGGCTGGATTCCCATACAGATCCCCATGATCAGCATGGAAAGGATCATCCGCAGCTTGGAAGACACGCCGTTCGCGGCGAGAAACAGATCTCCGTAACCCGTCAGGAAACGGTTGTTCAGAACACCGGAGAAACTGGTCAGAAGTGTGTTGATCATCATGGGAAGCCCCAGCAGCAGAACGCCGCCCGTGACATCCCATCTGAGCTTGAGGTCCTTCCAGGAGACGGAGAAGAGACCGCGCTTCCTATAAAGCAGCATAATGAGCCACAGCGCGTTCAGGGCATTCGCAATGACGGTTGCTTCGGCGGCGCCTCTGACGCCGCGCCCCATCACAAGAATCAGAAGCGGATCCAGGAGAATGTTGGAAACAGAACCGATCATGTTGCCATACATCGGCATCCGCACTTCGCCATCCGAACGCAAAAGAGCCGAAACGGACTGGCAGAACAGCATCAGGGGGATGCCGGACACCATAACGGAAAGATATCCGCGGGCAGGCGCTCCCGTCTGTTCCGACGCTCCGAGAAGAGTAAGAACCTGAGGCAGAAACAGTGTCATGCAAGCAGACAGCAGGACTCCGGTGACAAGACCACCCCAGAAACAGAAGGATGAGACGGAGCGAACACTCTCATGGTCTTTCTTGCCGAGCAGTGTCGCGCATCGGATGCATCCGCCGTTGCCGAACAGCATCCCGAGAGAAGAGACCAGCGAGAAGACCGGAGAACAGAGAGAAACGGCTGCTACCTGGGTACGGTCCTGCAGCTGACCGATAAAGAAGACGTCCGCAAGATTGTAAAGCAGCATGATCAGCGTTGTCAGAACAGAGGGAATACTCAGCTGCAGTAAAAGCCGCCAAGTCCGGTCTGTTTCAAAGACTTCCTGATATTTGCCGCTGTATTCTCTCATAATGATCCTTTCTTATCCTGTGATAGGTCCGATATGGAAAGAATCCTTACCGGAAGGAATCGCAGATTCGCTGGTAGGTTTCCGTGACCGACTGATACCCATAGCGTTTCATCATTCTGCAGTAGGAGTTCCAGTCATCTCCGTTGAGTTTCAGACGACCGGAGATAAACTGCGGAATCTGCGTTGACATGTAGGTGTCGACATTTGCATATGTTTTATTGTAATCGGCGGATTCTTCGGACATGAACTGCGCGTTCGTGGAATAGGAAATGCCTCCTGTTTTTCTTTTGTAATTACCATAATCGGAAAGAAGACATTCGTAAATCGAACTGTTTGCGTTTATGTCAGCATATTTGCGTTAGTTGTTTGAATAACCGGTGACTGAAATGCGTTTTGTGTCTGTCATGTAATGAGAAAAGGTTTTTCTTCTGAATAATCAGCAAATCAGCATACTGCTTATCTAATGGACGGACGCTGTTTGCTTTACGCGTTTTGTACAATACAGACAGAAGCATGATAAATGCAAGTATGAAATCAAAAATGCTACAGGAGGAATGAATAATGTCTAAGAAATGGATCGCCGGATTGCTGGCAGTTCTGATGGTTCTGAGTATTGTTGCCTGTGCACAGCCTGCGGCACCCGCAGCTGATGCACCCAAAGCGGACGAACCGGCCAAGGTGACCGATGCACCGAAAGCAGACGAACCCGCAAAGGCGGACGAGCCCGCGGCGGAAGCCGGACCTTCCTACATCGACGGTGTCTACAAGTGTGAAGCGGATGCTACCCACTTTGTTCTCCTCAAGCTCAAAGAGGACGGCACGTTTTATGCACGTGGCCTTATGGGTCAGGTCGGTTATTTCGGAAAGTACGAAATCGTCGATCAGGCAGTTGAATACTACTATGCCGGAGCAGACGGCGTCTTAAAGCAGGAGGATCAGCCGTTTGATGTACTGAAGTCTGAAAAGGCAGTCAAGTTCATGCATGAAGACGGCTCTCCTTATGAACTCCGTTTTGAGCCGGAAACCGTCAAGATCGATGGTGTCCCCACTCCGGTAAACCCGCTCAACGAAGGTCTTGGTAAGGAATACTGCGCACTGGCGGATGATATGATCCACCACATCAAATTTGACGATTATTCCCGTTCTCTGACTCATAAGCCGAACGAAAAGTTCACGGAAGCTGATGAGATCCGCAATCTGCTTTACAAGTTCATGGTCGCAGTCGTTCCCGAACAGGCAGCGGCAGATGGCTGGAAACAGCAGGAACTCACGCTTGAACTCTATCACAACGGATATGTTGACATGGCTACTTCCGATGAGTTGATCGACGAAGCATATCAGTCCATCAACGGAAATGTCTTTACGCTGGCTGACGGCGCGACAGTCACGGTTGATCCGGATGCCTATACCGCTGTTTTTGAGAAAGATGGCGTCAAGATTGATTTTGTGAAGTACAATGAGAATGGTTCAGAACCGGTTCAGGAGGCCGCTGTTGCTGCCCAGTATGAAGGCGAAGCTCTGAGTGGAAGAGTGAAGCTGGTCGCCAAAATGTATGAGGACGGCACCATCGCCATTTTCGCGAACGACACCCCGTATGCAAAAGGAACGTATGAAGGCGCAGGACTTCCGAAGATCACCCTCGACAAGGGCGTAGCTGAGATCAAGGCAACTTCCGCTGAGGATGTCAAGCTGGTTTATACTGTTGATCTGGGCGATGGTAAGGAAACCGCCTATGAACTCCCGAAAGTTGCTGCTGAGTCTGCAGCGGCTGCTGAGCCTGCAATCACCGCTCACTTTGAAGGCGAAGCGTTCGGCGGTATGGTCAAACTGTTTGCCAACATGTATGATGACGGAACAGTCGTGATCTGCGCAAACAAGGGTGACGGAGACGTCGAGCTCACCAAGGGAACGTATGAAGGCGCGGGACTTCCGGTCTTCACTCTGGAAAAAGGCACGGCGGTCATGAAAGCGACTTCCGCAGAAGACGTGAAACTGGTCTATACCGCTGACATCGGCACCGGTTCCGAGTCCGATTATGAGATGGCCATGGTTGCCGCAGAACCTGTTGCGGCTGCAGAACCTGCAATCACCGCTCACTTTGAAGGCGAAGCGTTCGGCGGAATGGTCAAACTGTTTGCCAATATGTATGACAACGGTACAGTTGTGATTTACGCAAATAAAGGTGACGGAGATATCGAACTTACCAAAGGAACGTATGAAGGTGCGGGACTTCCGGTTTTTACTCTGGAAAAGGGCACTGCTGAAATCAAGGCGACTTCGGCAGAAGACGTAAAGCTGATCTATACGGCTGACATCGGCACCGGGTCCGAATCTGAATACGAGATGGCAAAAGTCAACTGATTCGGACTGACAAAAAATGAGTATATGGGCTGTGACGGATGAGTCACAACCCATCTTTTCTGTTTTGGAACAAGGGAATCAGGCAAAGCGGCTGAACGGGGAATCAATTCACAGTAAAAGCAAAAATCCAGACGAAAAAGCAAATGAGTTGCTCAACAAAACGTAAAAAATAAGTATGATTAAAATATGAAACAACGGATACCGGAGGAGGTTCGATATGACCGTTCGAGAACAGGTAGAAGCAGCAAATAAAAAAGTTCTGGATATTTTCACCAAGGCCAGACCGATCTGGCGTGATGTGCGCCCCGCAATCGATGTGATTCCGGGCATGAAGAAAAATCTGGTCCTGATTCCGGGACCGCCGATTGCCCCGGAGAATCTTCCGATTCCGCTGAAGACTGCGGTGTCCGGCGCGGCGGTGCATGAAGGGCTTGCTAAAAATCTGGAGGAAGCGTGGCAGATGGTGCTGCGCGGAGAGATCAAAGTGGATGCGGCACAGAATTACAACTGCTCAAACGCTGCTTCCATGGCGACCAGCGCGAGCATGCCGGTGTTTGTCGTAACGGACGAGACATCCGGGGGAACAGGCTTCTGCACGATCCATCCGGGAGCGTCGCCCAGGGTTCTGCGCTGGGGGATTTACGGTCCCGATGTAGAGGAAAATCTGTCCTGGCTGAGAGATGAGTTCGGACCGATCCTTGGAGAGGCTGTCCGGAAATCCGGCGGAATCGATCTGATTTCGCTGCTTTCCAAAACGGCAGGCATGGGAGACGAAAACCACAACCGCCAGCCGGCTTCCAGCATGGCGATGGCGCTTGCGTTGATTCCGTGGATGCTGGAAGTCGAGCATCCGAAAGTGAAAGAAAATGTCGCATGGCTCGCGGCAAACGATCGGTTCTCCCTGCAGCCGCTGATGGCGGGGATCGAGGGAATCATGTCCGCTGCGAAGCAGGTTCCGTATTCGACCGTCATGGTCGGCATGGGAGGCAACGGCATCGAGTTCGGCATTCAGGTCGCGGCTACCGGAAACCGCTGGTATACGACCAAGGCACCGCTGATCCTCGGGACTTTCTTAAAACCCACAACGACGAAAGACGATCTTCTCGGATATCTCGGCGACAGCTGCGTCACCGAAGTCTGGGGACTTGGCGGTATGGGCGCAATCGCAGGACCGACATACGCAAAACTGACCGGCTCGACCTTCGAAGACGCCAGAGAGCGTACGGAACGCGCGAGAAAAGTATCGCTCGGAGAGCATTCCTTCGATCCGGTTCCGTGGGACGGGTACAGAGGAACTCCCGTTTGCGTGGACATCCGGAAAGTCGTAGCCTACGGTGTGCTTCCGATCAGCCACGGCGGATCGGGACTGAAGACCGGCGGACAGGCCGGCGCGGGAGCGTGCGAACTGCCGCTGGAATGTTTTAAAAAGGCGCTGATCGGCGTCGGCGAAGCAGTCATTCGGTGAGGTGCGGTTATGGAATTGTTTGCAAGAATTGAAAAAGGAAAATACATTGACTCGCTGGAGACCCTGTTTTCGGCGACCGTGTTCAATGAGCAGCCCGGTATCGAAACAGGAAACATCGGAATGGCGACTGATTCCTTCAAGGATATTTCGAAAGAACTCGGTCTTCTGACGGAAGAGATCGCATCGCTGTCAGAAGGTGACTATGTCATCGTCGCGAAAGCGGAAAGCAAAGAAGCATTTGACGCTGCGATCAGGGCAACCGAAGCGGTCGTTAAGAAGAGCAGTGAAAGCAAGAATGAAGTATCCTACAGTTCGCCTGCGGAGGCTGTGCGGGCCAATCCGCATGCCAATCTCTGTCAGATTTCCGTTCCCGGGGAATACGCCCTCGAGGAAGTGAAAAAAGCGCTGGACGCGGGACTGCACTGCTGCGTGTTCAGCAACAATGTACCGCTGAAGGACGAACGGGAGATGAAGGAACTTGCCCTGTCGAAAGGCCTGCTGTGCATGGGACCGGACTGCGGCGTTGCGAATATCAACGGAGCCGCGCTGGTTCTTTCCAGTATCAACGCCCGCGGACCGTTCGGAATTGTCGGGGCGTCAGGCTGCGGCATCCAGCACGTTGCGGCGATCTTGCATGAGGCGGGAAGCGGAGTCAGCCAGACGATCGGTACCGGCGGAAATGACCTCAAGGCAGAAGTCGGCGGTCTTATGATGCTGGCCGGAATCGATGTGCTTGAAGCGGATACCGAAACCAAATATATTGTCCTGATTGCGAGAAAGAGCGCAGACAACGTCAAGCCGAAACTTCTGGACCGCATTCAGAAATGCACTAAGCCCTGCATCGTGTTCTTCATGGACTGCACAAAGGAGCAGATCGAGGCTCTGGGCGCGATCTATGCGGAGAACCTGGATGATTGCGCGGCAAAATGCCTGAGCCTGATTGGGAAGGAGTGCCGGTTCGAAACAGACGAGGAACTCTGGAAGATGGCTTCGGAAGCAGTCCGGGGCATGAACAAAACGCAAAAGTACGTCCGTGGGGCGTTCTCCGGCGGAACTTATATGGATGAGGCGATGCATACGATGGAGCCCCTGATCGGGGATATCTATTCAAATGCTCCTTTAAGAGAGGATCTGAGGCTGAAAGACTCCTATGTCAGCTTGAAAAATACCTGCGTTGACTACGGTGAGGAAGAATTCACGCTGGGACGTCCGCATCCGGCAATCGACGCGAGCATCCGGCGCCCCGCTATTTTAAGGGAGGCATCGGATCCGGAAACAGCCGTGATCCTGCTGGACTTCATTCTGACGCCTCCGGGACATCCCGATCCCGCGGGATATGTTACCGGCGATATCCGGGCAGCGAAGAAAATGGCAGAGCAGCGCGGCGGAAGCCTGGCGGTTGTCGCCTCAGTGCTCGGAACAACGGCGGATTTCCAGAATATCGATGAGCAGAAGAAAACACTCCGTGACGCAGGTGTTTACTGCGTTTCCACCAACTGCCGCGCAGCTAAGCTCGCAGGCATGATTGTGAAACTGAAGAAGGAGGCAGACTCATGAATCCAGAAAAAGCATTGAAACTGTTCCGTTCCCCGCTGGTTGTAGTCAACGTCGGACCGAAGTCTTTTGCGACGGCGATCGAGAAGCAGGGATATGAGACCGTACAGGTTGACTGGAAACCGCTTGCCGGCGGAGACAAGCAGATGCAGGAACTGCTGGCGGTCCTTGGGTATTGATTTATGAAAATACTGGTCTGCAATGTGGGAAGCACTTCCCTGAAATTTAAACTGTATGACATGCCGGAAGGAAAAGTTCTGGCACAGTGCGGTGTGGAGCGCGTCGGATCCTATGATGACGCGCTGTTCCGCTATAAAAACCTTCTGACAGGTGAAGGCGAGGATCTGAAAGGACAGAGTATTCCGGACTACCGTACCGGCATTGAGGCGTTTTTAAAGGATCTTTGCGACTCATCGTTCGGAGTCATCAAGAATATTACGGAAATCGAAAGAGTCGGTTTCAAGGCAACACTCAGCAAGAATCATCTCGGAATCCATGAACTGGATGAAGCGTGCCTGCAGGGCATGAAAGACTGGATTGCACTGGCGCCGCTGCACAATCGTGCGTATCTTTCCGCAATTTCCGTCATGCGCGAAGTCCTTCCGGACGCGCTGTTCATCGGGTGCTTTGAGACTGCGTTTCACAGGGAGATTCCGCTGGAGCGCAAACTGTTCGGCGTGCCGTATGAATGGTATGAGAAGCTGGGCGTGCAGAGACTCGGCTATCATGGAGCTTCGCATTCCTATATCGCGGATGTGTTGAATGAGAGAGAAGGAGAAGAATACGCCGCGATTTCCTGCCATCTTGGAGGGAGCTGCTCTATCTGTGCGATCGAAAACGGAAAAAGCGTAGATACAAGCTTCGGAATGAGTCTGGAATCTGGATTGATCCACGCCAACCGCGTAGGAGATATCGATTCCGGAATGGTTTATTTTCTGCGTGAGCAGGGTGTGACCGATTCGGAGATCCAGCGTGGCATGCAGAAAAACGGTGGCCTCCTTGGCATCTCCGGCGTGTCGAATGATCTGCGGTATGTCTTAAAAGCAGCGGAAGAGGGAAACGAGCGTGCGAAACTCGCGGTCGGCGTTTTCGTGAGCGGTATCGTGCATTACATCGGCGCGTTCTATCTGGATCTCGGAAAACTGGACGATCTTGTGTTTACTGCAGGAATCGGAGAGCATTCGGAAGAGATCCGGAAGATGGTCTGCGACCGGCTGAGCCCAATCGGAGTTCGGCTGGACCCGGAAAAGAATGCCGAAGTTCCGGCGGATGGTGTGATTTCAACGGAGGATTCTGCCGTGAAAGTACTTGTGATTCTCACCGATGAAGAAAAGGGAATCGCAAAGAGAACTTATGATTATCAGGCATAAGAAAAGGAGAAGAACCGGATCATGTATGCAAATTTAAACCCTGCGGTCTCTCCGATGGAGCGCGCACATGCAGAACTGGCCCGGAAAGCCGCCATGGAAGGCTTTGTTCTGCTGCAGAACAAAAACAATGCGCTTCCGCTGACCGGGAAAAAGGTGGCGCTTTACGGCACAGGAGCCAGAAAGACATTAAAAGGCGGAGTCGGTTCCGGAGAAGTCAATGAAAGACGTTCGGTCACGATCGAGCAGGGACTGATCTGGATGGGCTACGAGGTGACAAGTTCCGGGTGGCTCGATGATTTTGATGCCGAGTATGATAAAGCATACGTGGAATGGAAAGCGTATATTGCAGAAGCGACGGCGGGGATCAATACCTACGAGGTGCATCGCCTTGCGAAAAAGACTCCGTTTGTCGTTCCGTCGGGACGCCCTATTACGGAAGAGGATGTAGAGAGCTCGGATACCGATACGGCGATCTTCGTGTTATCCCGTCAGGCGGGTGAAAGTTTTGACCGGAAACCGGTGAAGGGCGACTGGTTCCTGACGGATGAAGAACGTGAGAAACTCGCTTTTCTTGGAAAGGCGTATCCGAAAACGATCCTGGTTCTCAATGCCGGAGCGCCGATGGACCTCAGTTTTCTGGAAGAAATCGAAGGAATCGATGCTGTGGTATTCATGGCGCAGGGAGGCTGCGAGGGCGGAAACGCGCTTGCGCAGGTTCTGAGTGGATATGTGAATTTTTCCGGCAGACTGACCGATTCATGGCCGTATGCAATTGAAGATGTTCCGAGCTCCGCAACATTCAGCGATCTGGACGGAATTACGGAAAATGAACCTTACAATGAAGGTATTTATGTCGGTTACCGGTACTTTGACCGCTTCGGTGTGGCTCCGCGTTATCCCTTCGGATATGGACTGAGCTATACAACCTTCTCTCTGAAAGATGGAAAAGCGTGTCTTGACGGAACGAAAGTGACGGTATCGGTTGCAGTTGGTAACACCGGTTCCTATGAGGGAAAAGAAGTGGTTCAGCTGTATACCGCCTGCCCGAAAGGATCCTTGGAAAAGGAAAGCAAACGCCTTTGCGCCTTTGCCAAAACAAATCTGTTAAAGCCGGGTGAGTCTGAGACACTGGTGCTCACCTTTGATATCCGGGATGCGGCGAGCTATGATGAAAAGCAAAGCGCGTGGGTTCTGGAGAAAGGCAGTTATACACTTCTGATCGGGCAGAATGCCGCGAGTGTGATCCCGGTCGTGCACATCAATCTTGACGAAACGGTTCTGACGGAACAATGCACCGGCTGCTGCGTTCCGGCCACCCCGATTCCAGAGATAGAGCCGCCGAAGGCAGAGGATCCTTTCGAGAACGTGATCCTCCCAGAACTTGCAGCTTCCGCAGCGGAGATCCCGACAAAGACGAACCGGTATGAAAAGCCGGAGGTCGTTGAATCAGAATGGGTCAGGGAAAAGCTTGATTCCCTGACGGTGACGGAGATGGGAATGCTTGTCCGCGGAGCGGGAATCCAGAGCGCGGCCGGTGATTATATCGTCCTCGGTTACGGAGGAAAAACAGCGACTTGCTTGAGAGAAAAAGGAATTCCGAATATTGTTGTGTCAGACGGTCCTGCAGGGCTGAATATCGTCAGCGAGGTAAAAATCACCCCGGACGGGATGGAATACGCGCTGAAAACATCGGAACGCTGGAATATCGGAGCCTATGCGGCGAGGATGAAGAAGATGCGCGAGATGGCGGAAAAAGCACAGGGCGTGAAAGCTTACCGTTATGTGACCGCATGGCCGGTTCATATTCTTCTGGCGCAGACCTGGAACACGGATCTTGTGCGGGAGGTTGGCGAAGGCATGGGCGAGGAATTGATTGCATACGGCGTGACAGTGTGGCTTGCCCCGGGAATGAATATCCACAGAAATCCTCTATGCGGAAGAACGTTCGAGTATTTTTCCGAAGATCCGTTATTGTCGGGGAAAATGGCAGCGGCAATCACGAACGGTGTTCAGAGCCATAAGGGAGTTGGGGTATCGCTGAAACATTTTGCCTGCAACAGTCAGGAAGCAAACCGCTCACACAGTTCTTCGGATATTAATGAGCGGGCGCTGCGTGAGATTTATCTGAAAGGATTTGAGATCGCGGTCAAGGAAAGCAATCCGATGACGGTCATGTCCAGTTACAACAAGATCAACGGAACCTTCAACGGAACGAATTACGATCTTCTTACGAAGATCCTCCGCTGCGAGTGGGGATTCAAGGGACTTGTCATGACGGACTTCAACGCCCAGTGTGATGCTTCCAAGTGCGCTCCTGCCGGAAATGATCTGTTCATGTATGGTGATGAACGCGACAAGAAAGCAATCCTCGGCGCAATCGAAGCAGGAACACTGACAAAAGAGGAACTTCGTCCCGCAGTCGCCCGTGTTCTGACGCTGATTGAAAACAGCGCGGTATTCACGGATGTTCTTTCCAGATTAAACGAGCAACAAGGAGAATAATGGATATGAAAAAACTGGCATTTCTTATCAGCCTGGTCATGCTTACCGCAGCTTTGTTCGGATGTGGCGGAGGCAGTGAGAAGCCGGGTTCGGATGCGGAAACAATGGAGCTTTCCTGGTGGATTCCAGCAGGCGCAGATTCCTCCTACTATACGGTATACGAGGAAAACCCGTGCATGAAGTACATCGAACAGACCATGACATTCAACGGGAAAAAAGTGAATATGAAATTCCTGGTACCTGCTGCAGGTGCAGAGCTCGATAACTTCAACACCCTGCTCGCGACCGAGGAATACGCAGACATTCTGGACCTTTCCCGTTCCAAAATGAGCGCGAGCGAATTGTATGAGGATGGAATCCTGCATGACCTGACTCCATATATCGAGCAGTATATGCCCAATTATATGGCAGCGCTTGATGCTTCCCCCGATCTGAAAGCATATGTTACCTCTGATGGAAAATACCTTGCAATCTATGGCATCCGCGAGATTGCCCAGAGCAATTTCATGGGCATTCTTTACCGGCGTGACTGGATCGCCAAGTACGGAGTGAATCCTGTCAGCAAAGAGCCGTTTACCTATGGTTTCGGAGAAGAAAAGAACGCTTCGACCTGGACCGATAATGTCGTTTTCCCGAGCGGCGGAAGAGAACCGGTTTATATCAGCGACTGGGAATGGATGTTTGAGATTTTCCAGAAAGCGATCGATGATCTCGGAATCAGCAGCGGTTATTGCTTCGCACCGTATTTCAAAGGATACAATGAGGACGGCTCGATTTATTCGGGATTCGGCGGAGGCACTCCGATGTGGTACCGTACGGAAGACGGACATGCTGCGTTCGGAGGATCAAGCGACAATCTCCGTGCTTATCTGGAATGCATGCACAACTGGTATGAGAAAGGCTGGCTGGACAAACAGTTCGCGGAGCGCACGACCGACCTGGTATATTCGATCAATTCAGCAGGCGTGCATACCGGAAAAGTAGGACTCTGGATCGGACGCAACAGCGAAGTCGGCACACAGCTGGATGCCGGGGATGAATGGACAAAAGGAATCATGGTGATGGGAGCGAAGCAGCCGATCAACGATATCTACGGCGGCGAGGCACAGAAGAATCATGAACCGGACAGCATGTATCAGATGTCGCGCTTGTCACAGCCGATAGCAGTTTCGACAAAAGTGGCAGAGGAAGAACTCCCGTCTGTTCTGACATTCCTGGATTCGTTCTATACCGAAGAGGGAGGCATTCTGCTTGCAATCGGAATGAGCGCGGAACAGGCAGCGGCAACGGACGATGATTTCTACGCCAGGTTCGGTCTGACAGACGGCGCTTATTCCAGAGAAAAGGCTGCGGACGGAAGTAATATGATCCATATTTCCCAGGTGCTGCTGGATGATACGCAGCTTGGAAACGCGGCAGCCCTGACACGTCTGTCCACAGGCCTCTGGACCAAGGCGGTCGTGCAGGCGAAGGAAGAGGCATACGCTCCGGAAGCGAGAGAAGCGCATCATCTGTGGGACTACTACGCAAACCGCGGATTTATCGACAGCCTGCTTCGCGCACGGTTCTCCGTCGATGAGTCGAACACCTATAATAAAGTCTATGCGAATCTTGACACCTATATGTCTTCTCAGATCCCGCAGTTCATTACCGGAAAACTCAATATCAAGAGCGATGATGACTGGAACAGTTATACAAAGATGCTAAAAAAATACGCACCGGACAAAGTAACGCAGCTTTACGAGGCATTGTTTGCAAAGTGATCCGGACTGAATGATTCAAAAGGCCGTCCCGAAAGGGGCGGCCTTTTTAAATGCAGAGAAAAGTCAGATGGATTCCTTTTCCGCGGCTTCCTGTGCGGACTGAATCTCTTCGAAGGCGGAATACATCGGTGTTTCGCCGGAGTTTTTGAAGGAACGTCTTGCGTAGTTGTTCGTGATCTTGACGACCAACGGCGCCAGAGCCAGAACGCCGATCAGGTTCGGGACCATCATGAGTCCGTTGAAGGTATCGGAGATGTTCCAGGGAAGGTCCACGTTGGTCAGGATGCTGCTGACGAAGATAATGCCCACAAACACGATCTTATAGATGATCGCGGTCTTTTCACCGAACAGATAGATCCAGCTGCGGGTGCCGTAGTAGCTCCAGCCGAGGATCGTGGAAAATGCGAAGAACAGAACGGCGACGGCAACGAACATGCCTCCGAACGAACCGAAGCAGTTCGAGAAAGCCTGTGCGACGAGCGTGTTTTTGTCCATGTCGGCAAACGCGGCAACGACGGAACCGGTGGAAAGATCGATAACGCCGGAGGAGAGGACTACGATGGCGGTCATCGTGCAGATGATGATCGTATCAAAGAACACTTCGAAAATGCCCCAGAGTCCCTGATGAACAGGCTCCTTGACGTTGGAAGCGGAGTGGACCATAACGGAAGAGCCGAGGCCGGCTTCATTGGAGAAGATACCGCGCTTGAAGCCCATCTTGATTGCAGCGCCGACCGCGCCGCCCGCGACTGCCCTTGCAGAGAAGGCGAACTTGAAGATCGCGCCGAAGATAGAGCCAAGAAGATTGAGATGCGTGAAGAGAATGACAAGCGCGCCGATAATGTAGATCACGGACATGAACGGAACGATCTTTTCGGTCACGCTGGCGATGCGCTTGATGCCTCCGATGATAACGAGGGAAGCGACGATCAGAAGAACCGCGCCGGTGACCCAGCGGGGGATGGAAAACGCAGCCTGCATGTTGCCCGCAATCGTGTTGGCCTGGGCAAGGTTCCCGATTCCGAAGGAAGCAAGGACCGCAAAACATGCGAACAGGATCGCGAGGACGCGTCCGACGATTTTCATTCCCTTTTTGCTTCCGAGACCGTCATGCAGATAATACATAGCACCGCCGGCCCATTCTCCGTTCTTGTCACGGCGGCGGTAGTAGATACCGAGCACGTTTTCGGAATAGTTGGTCATCATGCCGAAGAGCGCAGAGAGCCACATCCAGAAGACCGCGCCGGGACCGCCGACGGCGATCGCGCCGGCCACGCCCGCAATGTTTCCGGTACCGACCGTTGCGGCGAGCGCCGTACAAAGCGCCTGGAACTG
>JAEEGL013059740.1_pt1 | contig 41035 bp, 26 predicted proteins | sample 9134231 | NCBI WGS metagenome assembly JAEEGL01 (sample SAMN16246548, study PRJNA631951) | gut metagenome | biome: gut microbiome; feature: rumen; material: fiber-attached | host: Bos | place: Iran: Karaj | collected 2018-10
AATGCTTGTAGGATTACTAAGCTTAACAGCAGCGAAGTAATCCGTAGTATCATCCCAAGGAGAATCACATGCGCCTGCGTAATATTACGGGCTGTCAGGAAATGATCGCTGACAGCAGATATGTCGTTAATGAAGATGAGCTTGAAAAATGTCCCGGAAGCTGGCATGAGCGTTTCGGAAACGATAACCCCATAAGGATTGAGATAGGCATGGGCAAGGGCCGTTTTATTCATGAGCTCGCTGCCCTTAATCCCGATGTAAACTATATCGGAATCGAGAAATACTCTGCCGTTCTGCTCCGCGCTGTCCAGAAAATGGAAGCCGAGGAAAAACCGAATCTCATTTTCCTGAGAATGGATGCGGAAGACATCACCAAGGTTTTTGCACCCGATGAGATAGACCGCATATATCTGAACTTCTCGGATCCCTGGCCCAAGGACCGCCACGCAAAGAGGCGCCTTCCGTCGAGGCAGTTCCTTGCCCGCTATGACAAAATCCTGAAAAAAGACGGCTGCATCGAATTTAAGACCGACAACAGAGGGCTCTTTGATTTCGCAGTGGAGGAACTCGATGAAGCCGGGTGGACCGCCGACTATATCTCATACGATCTTCACTCCGATGAAAAACTCATGGAGGGAAATGTGATGACCGAGTATGAGGAAAAGTTTTCTGCCATGGGCAATCCCATTTACAAATACTGCATACGGAGATGATGATTCATTTATATGCCTGTATATCCATTGGTTACATGGATATGCAGGTTATTTTATTATAGTTTAAATTTATTCTTCCTTGGCTTCATGCTGCGGCTTACCTTCTTCCGGCCGCTGCTTCTTCTTCTGTTCTCGGCCCTGAATTCCGCCTTGTGCCTTCTGGCCTCCTCATGAATGCCGACATTTCTTACCCTGTTTTTTCTCTTTCTTCTCTCTCTCTTCCAGTTGGCTCTCCAGTTCGGATGTCTCTTTCTGTAATTCAGGATTCCCTTTACGATCAGGAACAGCAGGAATCCTCCTCCGCCAAAGATGAGGACATATTTTCCGATCTTGACGATATTAACGAATATTACTCTCTGTTCCTCGGGTATGATGGGCTCTTCCTTTTCAACCGTCACGGAAGCGGGAAGCTCGTCAAAGGTATAGCCCGAGTTATCGTCCGGCACGGCAAAATCAACCGAGGCAGTTCCTAAGAATCTTCCATGGTATGTGTATGTGATCCGCGCAGCCTCCGACTCGGTTAAATTGTCGTAGGAGATATCCGATGATATATCCTTGAAATCCACTGTCTTCGGAAGGATTATGTAATCGTTCTTGTTAAGGGCGAGTATTGGTTCCGAATTGCCGAGGACATCGACTCCCGTGTAGAAAGAGCCCTTGGTACTGATATTGTATTTTGTCTCGGTCTCGGAGATATTTACCTTTTCAAAATTTGAAAAACCGTAATCAAAAAGCGCGATGGTATCGAGATACTGGTATGTCGAAGCATCACCGAGAACAACGCAGATCAGCCTCATTCCGTCCTTCTCGGCGCAGGATACAAGACAGTAGCCCGCATCCTCCGTGTGTCCGGTCTTTGCCGCCACAAGAGGCTCATAGGCGTAGGCCTTGTTCCTGAGCATCTCGTTGGTAGTATTTTCGATTATCTCATCCTTCTGCTTTGCGCTGGGATATATGTGCAGCCTCGGTGTCATTGAGATGCTGCAGAGCGTTTCGTTCTTAAAAAATACCCTGCCGATCTGTGCGAGATCATAGGCGGTCGTGTAATGATCCTCATCGGGAAGTCCGTTGGGATTTACAAAATGCGAATCAAGGCAGCCGAGCTCTTTTGCCCTCTCGTTCATCAGGTCAATGAAAGCAGCCCTGTCACCGCCCGTTACATGCTCCGCAAGAGCGAAGGAGCATTCGTTTGCAGATCTGATGAGTATCGCCTGCAGGCATTCATAAACCGTCAGCTCCTCCCCGGGATCTATGGCAATATTGTTGCTTCCTCTCGGGGTATCAAACACTGCATCATGCGAGAAAGTCACTATCTCATTCTCATCGCAGTTTTCGGCTGCGATCAGGCAGGTCAGGATCTTTGTCGTGGAAGCAGGAAACTCGCGCTGATGGATATTTTTCTCGTACAGGATCATCCCGCTTTCCGCATCTATGAGTATCGCTCCCTCTGCGCCCGTTTCGGGGCCCTGGGGCCAGTTTGCGACGAGGTTTGACTGAACTTCGAGTTCGCGGTTGGCGGCAAGTCTCGCATCATCATTTTTTGCATATGACAAAAGGGGACAGCTTCCTGTCCCTGTAGTGATCATCAGCGGAAGGAGCAATCCGGCGATAAGCCTTCTTCCTGCGCCTTGAGAAATATTCCGTTTTTTCAAAAAATCCCGGTGGATCATATTTGTAATTCTGTGTCCGGCTTTAATCAAATTTAAACCACTTTTTGATGTGGTTACCTACAAATTCTATCACAGGTCCCAGTGAAAAAGCCATAAGTATCGTAACTATATACCACTTGCTTCCGAACGCAAATGCGATCAGTATCAGAGATACATCATATATGATCCTTACAGCCTTTAGCGGAAGCTTTTTCAGCTTTGATTTTATAATGAAGGGAATCGCGTCACAGGGCGAGACTCCCAGTCCGGAATCCATGTAGATGGCGGCAAAGAAAACAAAAGCCGCGAGAGCCACGATCATAACACTTATCCTGAGCCAGAGGTATTCGTTGGAAAAATGCGGCGTCGCCAAAAGATCCGGAGTGCCATCCTCCAATAGCGGGTATTCAAACACCTTCGCAGGCAGGAGTTTTTTCCAGAGCCATGTGAAAAAGTCACAGAGGTATCCGATAAAAACCATGTTCGCGACGGTTCCGAAACCGAAATTGTCCGCTCCCAAAAGAACCACTGTGATAAGAAGGATAACATTCAGTATAAGCTGCCATGTTCCAAGGGACAGCCCGATTTTAGCGCTGATCGCGAGATTCATGTTTGTAAATGTATCCGTTCCCCAGTCAACAAGCCTAAGCCATGAGAGCGTAAAGCCCATCATAAAAACTCCGAGGAGCATGACAGGCAGCTGCTTCTTTAGGTTCTTTCCCTTGTAAAAACCTATAAGGATCTGTTTGATTCTATTCATCATTATGCCTCAAATATATATCACGGATCGTTCCAAAATTGCATAGCTAATGCGATCCTACAAACAACACGGGCTGTCACAGAATGACAACCCGCATTTTTATCTTTCTTTACATCTCCGAATTGGAAAATCTTCCCTTCGCTTTTCCGTCATCAGGCGAAGACGGCGCCTGCCAGCGTTCTTCGCTGCTATTTGGATTTATACTCTCTGTCTCCTTGAAGTCAGTCGGAGGAGCAGTGTTCTCGTCATAACCAACGGTTATCTCGGGGATGTTATCGCCACTTCCGTCATCTTCATCAGTGTCCGATGCATCCGCATTACCCTCGTCAGCTTCCTTAACGGTTTCTTCCTTTGAGTCTGCTGCCTTCGGAGCCGCCCCATTTGCTTTCTCTTCCTCCTCGGGATCCGGAAGTCCTTTCTCTCGTCTGAAGATCTGCATGAATTCTTTTCCGGTGATGGTCTCCTTCTCGATAAGGAAGGCCGCGATCTTATCCATGATCTCGATATTATCGCGAAGGAGCGAAAGAGCTTTTTCATAGCTTTCGGCAAGGACCGAAGCGATCTCCTCATCGATCATCGCCGCAGTCTGATCCGAACAGTTGAGCTCTGTGCGTCCCTCCAAGTATCTGCTCTCGACTGTCGCAAGGCTCATGAGTCCGAACTTCTTGCTCATACCGTATCTGGTGATCATATCGCGCACCATATCGGTAGCTTTTTCAATATCGTTTGCCGCTCCGGTGGTCACGGAATCAAACATGATCTCCTCGGCCGCACGTCCTCCGAGCAGGCTCACGATACGGTCTCTGAGTTCCTTCTCGGTATTTAAGTATTTCTCTTCCTCGGGCACGTTCATAACATATCCGAGTGCTCCCATTGTACGGGGAACGATGGTTATCTTCTGAACCGGATCGGAATTCTTCTGAAGGGCACTGATGAGCGCATGTCCGACCTCGTGGTAAGAAACGATCTTTCTCTCCTCGGGGCTCATTATGCGGTCCTTCTTTTCCTTTCCGACAAGCACCTGCTCAACAGCCGCAAAAAGATCCGACTGGTTGACAAACTGGCGCTTTTCCTTGACGGCATTGATAGCCGCCTCGTTGATCATATTTGCGAGGTCTGATCCCACCGCACCGCTGGTTGCAAGAGCGATCGCATCGAGATCAACCGTCTCATCCATCTTGACATCTTTGGCATGTACTTTAAGGATCTCAACACGCCCTTTGAGATCGGGCTTGTCAACAATGATCCGCCTGTCGAATCTTCCGGGGCGGAGGAGCGCCTTGTCGAGTATCTCGGGGCGGTTGGTGGCGCCAAGGATAAGAATACCCTTGGAGGGATCAAATCCGTCCATTTCAGAGAGCAGCTGGTTTAGTGTCTGCTCACGCTCTTCATTTCCGCCGCCGTATTTTGAATCACGGCTTCGTCCGATCGCATCGATCTCATCTATGAAAATAATGCAGGGTGCGTTTTTGTTTGCCTCTTTGAAAAGGTCTCTTACACGCGATGCTCCGACGCCGACATAGAGCTCGATAAAATCGGATCCTGTCAGTGAGAAGAAAGGAACATGCGCCTCTCCGGCAACCGCTCTTGCAAGAAGCGTCTTACCTGTTCCGGGAGGGCCCACAAGAAGTGCTCCCTTGGGCAGTCTCGCACCGATCTTTGTATACTTGCTGGGATCATGCAGGAAGTCTACGACTTCGACAAGGGATTCCTTTGCCTCGTCCTCACCTGCTACATCGGCAAATGTAACGCCGGTCTCCTTCTGAACATATACCTTGGCATTACTCTTTCCGACTCCGAGAGGGCCACCGCTTCCGCCCATCCTGCGCATAAAGAACATCGCGATAAGCCAGAGCAGTGCAACGGGAAGTACAACGCCTACAAGGATCTCCGTAAATAGTCCTGAATTGTTGCTCACAACACGCTTACCGAGAACGTCGTGCTTAACCAGCTTGGGAGTCAGGGTTTCAAAGGGCTCCATAACATAGGTGTCATAAACCCTGTCCTTCTGGATCTGCATGTAATATGCCTGCTGCTCGAGCAGTGTGGCATTTGCCAAGCTCTGTGCATCACTGATGCTGATGGCATCAAGCTTCAGAGTTACCGTCATCACGGCCTTCTCGGCATTGATCTCAACCGATTCAACCTTATCGGCCTCAAGATCCTTCAGGAACTCCGTATATTCCTTTTCAGTATTCGACTTGCCGCCGCTGAAAAACATGTTATATACAAGAAAACCGAAGGCAACCAGAATGAGGATGAAAATTATTATCATCCATCCGTTAGGTTTGCCGGTCTGATTGTTTTTTCCGCCGTTTCCGCGATTGCCGCCTCCGCCGTTCCCACGGTTTCCGGAGCCGTTATCGTACTCGTTTAAATTGTTGTCCATTAGTTTCCTCTGTCTAAAGTCCGTTTATTTTGGGCGGCGCCTTATATACTCAAAGTCCGACGCTTACGACAGCCCTAAATACAATTATATTTATGCACCCCTATATAAGCAATAAAAAAATTATGAAAAAAGAGTGAAAACTATTGTTCAGGCAAGGTTTCCTGCTGTGCTTCAGGCTGCTGCTGCTCAGGCTGAGTCTCCTCCTGCCATCCGCCTTCATCAGTCTGACCTTCCTGCTGCATTGCAGCTTCGGCATCCGCCTTCATCATAGCCTCGTATGCGGCTTCCTCTTCCTCTTTTGCGGCCTCTATATCGTAATCCTCCTGCCCTGCCTGCTCTCTTAAGAGCTCGGCGGCCACTTCCTCCTCTGTGAGAAGGCCGGAATTTTTCCATACATACAGCCAGAAATTTGACTTAAGTGCCTTCAGGGAAGCCGTATACTCGCTCTCCGTATAGTCAAGCATGGCTTCAAAATAATTGTTCAGGACATTTTCGGAATAGTCCATGGTTTTCTCGGACCATATCTTCTTTCCGCTTCTCTTATCATAGCGGACATAGTCCGTAATAAAGCTTCCGTTGTAAAGCCTTGCCCTGTGCACTCCGTTTGAGAAAATATCATTTCCCATGAGGATCCTCGAATCATAGTCGATACCGAAAAGGTTGAGGATCGTGGGAAGAATATCTACATTGCAGCAGTATGTGTCGCTGACAATGGGTTCCTGTATGGCGGAATTGTAAATGATACAGGTGGAGTGATACTGCTCGAAGACCTCGTCGAATCCGGCCTCGCCGCCAAGCTCCTGCTTTGCGGTTTCCGGAAGATAGTAAGGGAAATGGTCTCCGGTAATTACAATGACAGTCCTGTCAAGCTGCCCCGCCTCTCTTAATCTGTCTATGAGATATTCCATTCCCAGTTCGAGCTCATACTCACCGCAGAAATATCCGAGTATTGCCTGATCCTGATACTTGTCTCCGGCAAGCTCCTTCACGATATCGATATTTTTCCTGTACATGCGGTTGTCGGTATTATAAGGTCCATGACCGCTGAAGGTCATATAATAGGCATGGAAACAGTCTTCGTTTATATAATCGTCCACCGACTGTTCGAAAAGCTCAAGATCTGATGAAGGCCAGGTGGATGTAAAGGTCATGCCGGATCCCATGAATTTCAGATTCTCGTATCCGAGGTTGGGCCATGAATGGTCGCGCCAGTAATACTTGCCGTAGTAATTGTGATATGCTCCCGTATACGCCCCTTCCGCCGAGAAGAAATCACCAAGACCGTAGGGCATGAATGTGCTCGCCGACTGAGCAAAGGAGCCTGCAACGGTACCGCTGTCAGCCCATCTTGACATATCGGGCCAGTAGCTGGTTGCAAAGGCATACTCACCATTGGTTGTCGTATTTGGGAAGCTGTTGTAGTAATTGTTGAGCACAATCCCGTTTGTTGCCATCTCGTAGAGAGTCGGAGTTATATCGGGATCTATCCCGTAATTCGAAAAAGCTTCTCCGCAGATATAGATTAAATTGTACCCTTCGAAGAGGCCGGTATATTCGTTTGTTCTCGTAGCTCTGCGGGAGCCGAAATATTCACAGAGTGACCGGATATTATTGTCATTTGTATCTTCCGCAAGGGCCTCAAAATCAATAGCTTCATTGATGTGAGGGACCTCCGGAACGGGTTCTTTTTCCTCTTCGGTGCTATTTTCGCCGTCAGTGCTGCCTTCGGTTTCGGCAATGTTCACATTTCCGTTTTCGCCGGATCCTCCTTCTGAAGAGTTCACGCTATCAGCAGAATTTCCGTCCGGAAGCATATTTTCAAGATCGAGTGCATCCGCATTGATCGCGGCTACACTGACTTCACCGTCTCCGCCGCCTATTCCGAGATAGATGGATCCGGATTCCACTATCGATGTCGCAAGCGTGCCGATCCTCTCGGCAGTTGTGTCCGTGTCGGACATGGGATCGTTCATGACATAGTATGCCGATCCCCTCTCGGTTCCCATCAGCTTAAGTCCCTGAATACCGCCGTACCAGAGTGCTGCAACAAGCACAAAAGCTACAAAATGGATCCATGCAGCATATCCGCCGCCCAAAAGCCTGCACCCACGCGAGCTGTTTTTTTCCGGAAATCTGACAAAGGAAAAAACTGCAATAAGAATGACCGGCAGGAAAATGAGAATAAGGTAAACGAGGGAATTGATAATGACTCCCCTGAGGGCCCAGCCGAAATTGCCTATCGCTTCCCCGCCCATTCCCAGAAGGCTTACGGAAAGGATCGAACCAAATATCCTGAAATACACAAGCTGGATCGCATAATAAAGAGCCGGGATAAATGAGATCACGACATTTGCGATCCTGTTGATAAGGGTGTGCCTCTTATGTACTCCGCAGAATGCCGCAAACAAAAGCGCTTCCGCCGGTATAAAAAACAGAGCACCTGCGTTGCTTACAGCTACCTGCTTGGAAATCTGAAATCTCATCAGCATTTCCCAATAAAGAAATGCAAAAAAGAATACGGCAAAGTAGATAAAGAATCTGTAATTCTTTACTCCTTCCGTACCCTCATTTTCCCTTGCAAATGAGCTCTTAACGACCGTGCTCTTTACATCCCTGTGGCTTGCATTAAGATCTATGGCAACGACATTGTCGCTCCTGCCGATCTTTTTACTGGTATATGATTGTCTCTTAGAATTCTTCCTGCCCATAATAAATATTTTTGATTCTTTCCTGCCAACCTGCCGTATGAACCATCATAAAGCAGGCATAAAACAACAATAGCCTGATCACTCAGGCTATATATTATATCTCATTTTTCTATATTTTTCATTGAAATAAATACCAAAATACGCGCTATTTAAGGCTTTTCGTAGGTATTTTTCCATAAAAAAGCACATCATACCTTAATATCATTAAGCGATACGATATGAAAGCCAAATGAAATAATCTAGTATAGCTGTCGCAAAATAACTCGACTAATGCGCCGAATGCTTGCCCGAGAGTACGTGCTTGAAAACGCAAGCGTAGCGAGCTACGCTGAGGCTTTCAAGTGCGTGCTATCGTGGTAAGCAGGCAAGCATTGGGGCGAGCTATTTAAGAACAGCTATACTAGCTTTCAGCGGTAATATTCCCTTGATACGATGAGATCCGCCGCTTCCTTGGGCAGAAATCCAATAAGAGACGCACCTCCGTTTGCCCTGTTTCTTATCATCGTTGAAGAGATATGTATATCGGGAAATTCCATGATATTTATCTTTCCGCCGAATCTGGCTGTTATGCTGTCGGCGGTCTTCTGTAATTCCTCGGTCGAAGCACCATCCCTCGATGCTGCTATGATCTCACAGTTTGCAAGGATCCTTCCGGGATCCACCCAGCTTGCGAAATTCTCAAGGCAGTCATATCCGAGAATGAAATAAAAAGTATCCATTGGATATTTTTTATGGAGGTATTCAAAAGTGTCCGCCGAGTAGGTTTTCTTGGTTTCATCGCTCTCAAGATCCGATATCTCGAACTCGTCCTTAAGGGCAACTCTCAAGATCTCCTTGCGCACTTCGATCGGCAGAGTCTTACTCTTCTGATAAGGATTCCCTGCCGGCATGAATACTACTTTATCCAATTCGAAAACTTCTTTAGCCCTTCTTGCAAGCGCAATATGTCCGTTGTGCACCGGGTTAAAGGATCCTCCGAAAATACCTATTCTCATTGCATTGTACCTTAATGTGGCGGAAGCGGGCATACCCAGTTGCCATCTTCATCATAGTAACATCCGCTTTCATCATCCGAAGCGAAATCGGTGTCTGTCTGTTCTTCTGCAGCCTGTTCCTGCTGCTGATCTTCCTCTGTGGACTGATCCTGAGAAGCCTGTTCCTCTGATAACTGATCTTCTGATGACTGAACATCAGCGGATTGATTTTCAGCAGAATGCTCTTCTATGGATTGATCAGAGTATGTTTCTTCTTCACTGTTACTATCGACGACAGCCTCTCCGGAATCCTGAGATGCTTCAAATGATGATGTATTATCTGATATCGCATTATCCGAAGCGGTATTATTTGATACTGTGTTTTCTGAAGCTGTGTTATTTGTTGCGGTACTATTTCCATCCTCAACTGTCTGCTGCTGTGTATTTTGTTCTTCTGTTTTCTGATCTTCTTTTAGTTCCTCCGATTGCTGCTCTTCTGCTTCTTGTTTGTCAGAAAGATCATCTTCAGACTTCTTTTCTTCTGTATTTCGTTCTTCTGAAATCTCTTCTTCCGAAGCTTTTTCAGCAATCGTTTCGTTTTCGGTCTTCTGACCTGTCAGCTCGCTTTGAGTACTTTTTTCTTCTTCGTTTCTATCTGCGGCAGAAACAACCTCCGATTCTGTCTCCTCATTTATCCCAGAGATATTGCTCTTTTTAGCACAGGCACAGAAAAGGAGAGACAATACAATTATGCCGGTGTATATAATTTTCCTTTTCAGCATATCGTATCATCTCCCTTTGTATAAATCATCTTATCTGCTGTATATTATTCTCAGTCAGGTCACTGTGTTTACTCGGCCGCCTTATCTACAGCTCTCTTGAAGGTATCATAATCCCTTGTTCCCACGAAGATATTCTTGATTATTCCGCCTCTTACAATAACGGTATAAGGGATACCGCTTGAAGGATAATAAGCCACTATCGTTCCATCCGGATCATATGCTACATTGAAGGTATATCCTTCCTGCGAAAGGAAATAGTCAACTGTCGTTTTTGATTGCTCGTAGTTAACACATACTATCTCAAGATCATCCCTGTTATCTTCATACAGCTTCTGGATATCCGGCATCTCGCTCTTGCACGGTCCGCACCAGGTTGCCCAGATATTGATAAGAACTGTCTTGTCATCATAATCCGAGAGCGTGAAGGTTTCACCGTTTGCCAGCTCTGCGGTAAAGTCAGGTGCCGCATCTCCCACATCAAGAACTACGGGATCTCCGATACCAAGCGTAGCATTAGCTCTGTCGTCAAGCGGATTGTTGCTTGAGGTCTTTGCTTTTTCTATAGCAGCTTTAAACGAATCATAACTCTGTGTTCCGACAAATTTCTTCTTTACAATTCCATTCCTTACGATCACTGTGTAGGGAATGTACATTGTCGGATAATAGGTATTGATCGTATAATCCGTATCATATGCAACATTGAAGGTATAACCGGTGGTATTTACAAACTCATCCACCTCGGCTTTGCTCTCACCGCAGTTTACACATACTATAACAAGATCTTCATTGTTCTCTTCATACAGCTTCTGGATATCGGGCATCTCGCTTTTACAAGGTCCACACCAGGTTGCCCAGATATTGATAAGGACAGTCTTGTCATCATAATCCGAGAGCGTGAAGGTTTCACCGTTTGCCAGCTCTGCGGTGAAATCAGGTGCAATATCTCCTACTCCCAGCTCCTTGGCAATACCGGTTTTCTTGTTGGCATTCGGCCTGTTACTTAAATCAACCGTATTATCTGTATTCTCATTTTTCTTAGTATCACTTCCGGTGTCAGAGTTGTTATCTGTCTTGGTATCTTCGGTCTTATTATCTTCCGTCTTATTATCTTCAGTCTTCTTATCCTCGGTCTTGTTATCTTCTGTCTTATTGTCTTCTTTATTGGTATCCGTTCCGGCATTTCTGTCTGCTATGTAAGGAGCATTTCCGCTTGTAAGCTTTCCTGAAACGGTATCAAAGGTATACTTTACTCCGTCGATAGTAACATCGCCTTTAGCCATAAGACCTGTCTGGCGGTCATAATAATACACATTGCCCTTTTGATCGGGATAAAGTGTTTCATCACTGCCCTGAACCTTGTACCAGCCCTTTACCATCTTTCCTTCGGCATCATAGCGCACCCATTTTCCTGCGCCGTCACCGCCATGTGCCTTTATGGCACCGGCGATCTGAGCGGAAAGATCTACAACTTCACCGCCATCCTTCTTAACTATTTCTGAAGTCTTGTTGCTGAGCGCAGCTACTTCGCTGATCCAATCGGCGCCCTTGCCCTCTTCATCAGAGTAGATATACGGCATAAACACTTCTTTGTTTGCTGCCTTTGCTCCGTCATAGATTGCATCAAGCCAGTACCAGCCATCTGACTCGGGATCATAAATCTCACGTCCACGCTCTGTTTCCTTACCGGCAGCGCCATCCCAATACCAGACATTGCCCTTGCTTCCGTATACTCCCTGCTTTACCCCATTCTCATACCAATACTGTTTTCCGCTTTCCGTTTTCCACTCCAAAGTGTTCCCGGCGCCGTCCACAAATGCAAACGAAGCGGCCTCCGGTGCCATAGCAAGCATTGTCACAGCCGCCACTGCCCCTGTCAGTATCCTTTTCAATGCCATAAATCTTCCCATTGTACCAATCTCTCCTTTACATCAATGTGAAAAAAATCTTTCTGTATGATTTTATTTCAGTTTATCTGCCAGTCTTCACTACCACTCAAGGACACCGCTTACCTCATTAAAGAAGTGCTCTGCTCCGCCAATCGTAACAAGTCCCTTTGCCATAAGTCCGGTACGGTTGTCGTAGTAATAGGTGTTACCCTTCTGGTCGGGATAGAGAACGGCAAGTGAACCATCAATTGTTATCCATCCCTTGAGCATTTTACCATTCTCGTCATATCGAACCCACTTTCCGGATTTGTTCCTTATAGCGACAAGCACACACTCACCCATTCCTTCGTCGGATTCATAGGCGACATTCCTCTTAACTTCCTCGTTCCAGGTGTCCTCGTCCTGATAGATGTATGGCATCCAGACCTCTTTACCAACTGCCTTTGCTCCGTTATATACGGAATCCAGCCAGTACCACCCGTCTGACACTGAATCATATATTTCTCTTCCTCTTACAGTGCCATCACCTACAACTCCGGCAGGATCATAAAATGTCCCCTGTTTTATGCCATTCTCATACCAGTAATATTTTCCTCCCGAATAATTCCACGCACAGTTTAATCCATCGATCCTGTATGGACTGCCGGCATTATCTTCTTCTGTTAAATCTTCTGTATTGCCGGTATTATCAGTATCTGCATCCCGGTTATCGTTACCGTTTGTGTTACTGCCCTTATTAGTATCGTTTTCTTCTTTATTACTCTCATTTTTTTCTACAGTAACAATGCAAGAAGCTTCAACATCCCCATATTTTGCTGTAATTGTTGCTGTTCCCGGACCTATTGCTTTAATTGTACCAAAAGAATCCACAGTCGCTACTTTTGTATCTGAACTGCTCCATTCCAATGTAGCCGACGTACCATCATATGTTTTCAATGTATAAGTTATGTACGTAGTCCCTCCCTCCGGTAATTTTATTCTTTCACTACCAAGAGTTAGCTCCGCACTATATCCCTCCACAGTAACACTGCATACAGATGTCATTTCCCCGACTTTAGCTGTAATTTTTGCATTTCCATTTCCGATTGCCTTGATAATACCGTCATTATCAACTGTCACAATCTTATCATCAGAACTGGACCAATCAGCGTCTCTTGAATCTGTTGTATTGTATGGATCATATACTAAACTTAGCCATTTAATTTCACCGGCCTTCAGTGCAACATTCGATTCCGATATACTGATATTTTTTAACGGTACTCTTACAGTCACATCGCATGAAGAAGTATATCCGTTTATTGTTGCTTTTATTTTCGTTGTGCCTGCATCTACAGCCGTTATCCTGCCTTTTGCATCTACTGATGCAATGTTTTCGTTGTCGCTGCTCCAAATTACAGTCTTATATGACGCATCACTCGGGCTTACTGTTGCTGCTATATCAAAGGTTTCTCCCTTGTTTATAGTCAAAGACTTTTTACTTAAAGACACTCCTGTTGGGTACACTATATCCTTTGAAGTAAGTGGATCAAGACAATGAATATACGAACCATAACTGTCATTTGTAGCCCAATAGACCTTTCCGTTCTTCACTACAGGATCTGTATCAGCAGCCAAAAGACAATCATATATTCTCGTAGTATCAACAACAACCCTCCCGCTTCCGTCTATTACCGCATAATAAGTCTCAACAGAACTAACATCTTCATTCCAATAATAATCGGAATAAGCCCTCTTCTCCCATAAAACAATAGCTTTATTTCCGTCCAAAGAAACTATATGCGGATTGGCTACATAATGTGCATCATCATACGCAGTAAGCCAGATGACTCCCTCATCTGCTTCCTCGCCTGTAAGAAACAAATCTGTATTTGCCGAAGCCGGTTTTGTTCCTTGAACAGTACGGCTCTCACCATCCTTTTTGAGGGTATATCCTCCTGCATTCAAAGAGAAAACCTGTAAAAACAGATCTCTGGCGCAATCGTACCCCATATATCCGGTCTCTTTAGGAACGGCTGACAATAATCTTTCAGAACTTCCTAAAAAAATCATCCCGTTATTCATTATTGCCATTCCGCCTAATTGAGCAAAGGTTTCATTATATCCATAGCCTCTGTTTGAACCCTCTCTAAAATGAAAATTATCATAATCCATTAAAGGATAGTCCCAATTTATTGTACCTCCGGTATATGTAAACCCTACTATTGAAACATTAAACGACCTTGGATATGCATCGCCTTGATTTAAAACTACAAATCTGTTATCCGGCAATCTGTATATTCTTTGATCAAAAGAATGACTTGAATATACCGTTACGCCACTAGTCCTCTCCATCGTGGACGTATCAGCGTAAATCACCATATTGGACTGATGACCATTGTACATCTGTCTTGCGTAATTGACAGCCGCAATCCCGTTTTGGATTGTAATACTACAGTTACCGGATCTAAAAGGATACCGGGTACCCATATCTTCTCCACCCCATGGCACCGTCTCCTTGCCATGAAGAGCCAGCCCTTTAACAAGAATTCCCTTACTGTCGTATTTTGAAATGCACATGGTAACGCAGTTGCTATTATCACTATCATCCTGCCCCCATACAGCATAATAGTACCCCTCCTCATCGCAAATAACATTTCCAAATTTAGGATAATCCGATTCTATTTCTAATATCTCATCCAAGGACATGTCATTTTTATACTTTTGGATGAAAAGTTTTTCCCCATCATAATACGCAACATTAATGTTCTTATTCCGGTCAAGAAACGTTATCACTTCCGGGCATTTTGCTGAATAACTGCCTGCGGAATTCCTTGATGATCGTTCTGCTCCATCAAGTGAAATCTCATAATTGATACAAGAGCCGGCTTTTTTTGCACTATTAGAAAGCAGATGAGAATTTGCTGCATATACTTCATTAATCTCTCCGATATATGATGTCAAGCCTACCACTATTGCAAGGGAAATCACAATCGAAAAAATTCTTTTAACTATCTTGCGTTGTTTAAATCTCATCTGTTTACCTCTACTCAATCATTGAAGTATTACTTCTTAAACTCTTCTATACAGCTATTCTCACCATTCAAACGGTCCGAGTTTTCCGTCTTTTACCGTGAATATTCCGGCGTACCAGATTCCTGTGCCACCACGCCCTCCGAGTTCGCTGAAATCTTTTCCGAGCGATACTTCCTCACTTCCGTTCTGGGCTGTAACAGAAAGCGTTATGGAATTAATGTCGATAGTATTTTCCGGTGCGTTGGGCTCTATCATAAGATACATGTCATGATCGAGGGAATAGATTCCGTAGAGCATGGTAGTTCCCTGTTCATCGCCCTCTCCATATCTTAATACCGTTCTTTCGTATACCAGTTCATCTCCGGCATAGACCGCATCCTCGTCCGTATACTGCTCTCCATCCACATAGAAAATGTCTTCGAGATGTTCTTCCCCGTCACTGCGCTGCCAGTTGATCTCAATCAGATATGCTGCATCGGGGAAATACCAATATTCCTCCAGACCATATTCGACATCCGCATCCGCAATCACGGTATCGGTATCATCGTTTGTCACATCCGCGATATCATCTGCATTTCCAGTCTCGTCTGTAAGTGAATTATCCTCATAAACTATCGGATCGGTCGGCACATCTTTTCCGCAGCCGACCAGAAAAATCCCTGAGAATGACACAGCAAATGCCATCACTGCCGCTAAGTATCTTTTTTTCACGATCAGTTACTCCTTGAAGATTTTTTGTTTTTCGAAAGCTCCTTTGCGCGCTTTTCGGCTTCTTTGCGCTTTTTGCGAAGTTCCTCGGCGCGGGCGGATTTTTCCTGAAGTTTCATAAGCCCGTCTGTCTCTATAGGCTTTACTATCTTGATCGCACAGACCGAATCATCATCATACTTCTGGATCCTGACACGGTTTTTGATAAGCCCATGCTCATCGCAGAATCCTGCAGCCATATACTGTTTTCCGTTTGGTGAAAACCAGCCTATTCTCTTCCTGATCGGTTTATTGCACTTTGTGCAGACTATGGACATCACATCCCGGTCACTGAGAGCAGCTTCGCGATTCTTGAAGACTCTGGTGATCCTTTTTGAGTAGGTTCCGAAATCGGTAAAGACCTCATTCTCTTTCGACTTAGGCGGGAATGTCACATCATAGGAAACAAACTTAAGAACCTCCGGATGCTCCTTTACGATCCTTGAAAGAACCTTTGCTGTATAATATGCATCGCTAAATGCTCTGTGGAACGGGATATCTTTTTCTATCCTAAGCGCATCGACCGCATGCTCAAGGCTCAGTCTGTTATGCTTGTCTTTATCAAACGCCAGCGCGTATAGCTTCTGAACGTCTATGTATTCAACCGGTCCGTCATTAATAAGGGGCACATCAAAAAACTTCAGGTTTCGCTGAAGTTCTGTGATATCAGAGGGGCCCCATGTGCAGAAGACAGCATCCTCGCCGGCCCAGTCAAAGAATTTATCGGCCACTTCGGTAAAGCGGCCACCCCTGGCAAGCTCCTCCATCTGAATATGGATGAGCTTGCTGGTGATGTGGTAAAGCCTCGGATAAACTATGGGCTTTATCAGCTCGCTGAATTCTCCGACCATCTCGCATTCGTCATTCAGTTTTATTGCTCCGATCTCGATGATCTCGAACGGCAGCTTTGCAACCTCGGGCTCACGCCCGGTACTGCTCTGATTCCATTCGAGATCCACAACGATCATGCTCATTTCCTTACCTCAAAAACCCGTTTTATCAGTCTGTATTTATTACCATTCAAGGACGCCGCTTGTCTCGTTGAAGAAGTGATTTACTCCATCAATAGTTACATTGCCTTTTGCCATAAGTCCGGTACGGGAATCGTAGTAATAGGTATTGCCCTTCTGATCGGGGTACTTCTCTGCAAGAGCTCCCTCGATGGTAACCCATCCCTTCAGCATTCTTCCATCCTGGTCGTAGCGAACCCACTTACCTTTCTTCTCCTGCATGTACTGGTATACAAGGTCTCCCATTCCCTGATCTGATTCATTGGCGATATTTCTCTTTTCTTCATCGCTCCACTTATCTTCATCCTGATAGATATAGGGAACCCATACTTCCTTACCAACTGCCTTTGCTCCGTGGTAAACGGAATCAAGCCAGAACCATGTACCGTTTCCGAAGGAATCCTTGATATTATTGTCGCAGATCTCACGTCCGCGGACAGTTCCGTCTCCGATAACACCCTTGGGATCATAGTATGTTCCCTGTTTTACTCCGTCCTCATACCAATAGAACTTTCCATCAACCTCGTTCCACTCAAGATGCTTGCCCTCCATATACATCGGGCTGCCTTCGTCATCAGCATCCTTCTTCCATTTAGCAACGAGTGTATGATCGTCAACTGCTGTTACAACTGTTTCTGAAGTGATGACAGTATCTGTGTCCTTTATAACCCATCCGTCAAAAACACAGCCGTCCTTTGTAGGAGCCGGTAACTCACCATATTTATCTTCTGTGGTTACATTCTTCTTTGCGGTATCAACTGTTCCACCATCTGCATCAAAGTTCACTTCAGATGTAGCGATGAGCTTTTCAAAGCAATCCGCCTTAGTAAATGTATAGTGAGATTTACCTGCCGCGAGAGTAAGCTTAGTTATTGTTCCGTTAGGCAGAGTCACCGTCTGTGTATCTTTTCCTGTCAGATTAAGATTTGAGATTTTTATATTGCTTGCTTCTTTGTCCTGTGTAACATTTCCCGCAAGCTTCGTCTTGATTGGAAGAACTCCGATTTTTGAGGAATTATATATAAAATCTCCTCCTATTGTGAGACTTGCGTTATCTGAACCATATCCAAGCATGGTTCCCGGATATCCCAAACCGGTAAAGCCCATATTTCCGGATATATTTATATTGCCGGCAGTGCCTACCATAAAATATCCGCCTGTCTGTGTATAGTTTCCGCTTACCTCCAACGTACTTTGCGTTCCTACCAAAAGGTTACCTGATGCAGTAAGATTTCCGTCTACAGACAGTTTATATCCTTCCGCTATCGTTACTCCGTTAAAATCGGCTTTTTCCGTAGTCTTAAATTTGATATCCGACTTAAGATCGGTATTATAAAGCTTTCCGTCCAGAATGATATCAACATTTGTTGAAGTAAGGCTTCTTATATCTCCGGTTACTACAGCGATCGTCTGCGTGTTATTTCCGTTCAGGTTAAGATCTGAGATCACTATCTTGTTTGCGTCTTTGTCCTGTTTAACATTTCCCGTAAGCATTGTCTTGATAGGAAGCGTTCCGGCTTTTTTGGAATTATATATAAAATCTCCTACTATGGTAAGAACCGCATTTTCCGCACCATATCCAAGCATGGTTCCCGGATATCCCACACCGGTAAAGCTCATATTCCCGGAAATTTTTATATTGCCGGCAGTGCCTACCATAAAATATCCGTCTGTCTGCGTATAGTTTATGCTAACCTCAAGCGCACTTTGCTTTCCGACCAAAAAATTACCTGACGCCGTCAGATTTCCGTTTACAGACAGTTTACAGCCTTCCGCTATCGTTACTCCGTTAAAATCGGCTTTTTCCGTCGTCGCAAGGATAATATTCGTCTTGAGCGTAGTATTATACAGCTTTCCGTTCAGAGTTATATTGTTATTTGTTGAGGAAAGGTTTCGTATATCTCCGTTTACCACAGTTATCGTCTGCGTCGTATTTCCGTTCAAATTAAGATCTGAAATCACTATTTTACCTGCGTCTTGGTCCTGCGTAACATTTCCCGTAAGCATTGTCTTGATAGGAAGCGTTCCGTCTTTTTTGGAATTATATATAAAATCTCCTGCTATGGTAAGAAACGCATTTTCCGCACCATATCCAAGCATGGTTCCCGGATATCCCACACCGGTAAAGCTCATATTCCCGAAAATAATTATATTGCTGGCAGGGCCTGACATATAATATCCGTCTGTCTGCGTATAGTTTCCGCTTACCTTAAGCGTACTTTCCTTGCCGACCAAAAAATGACCTGACGCCGTCAGATTTCCGTTTACAGACAGTATATAGCCTTCTTTCAGCGTTACTCCGTTAAAATCAGCTTTTTCTGTCGTCCTCAGATAAATATCCGACTCAAGATCAGTATTATAAAGCCTTCCGTCCAGAATGATATCGGTATTTGTCGAAGAAAGGCTTCTTATATCTCCGTATACCATAGCAATCGTCTGCGTTGAATTACCGTTCAGGTTAAGACTTGAGATCACTATCTTGTTTGCGTCTTTGTCCTGTGTAACATTTCCCGCAAGCATCATCTTGATCGGAAGATTGCCGGCTACTGCTGAATTATATATAAAATCTCCTCCTATGGTAAGAGTTGCGTATTCTGCACCATATCCAAGCATATTTCCCGGATATCCCATTCCGATAAAACTCATATTCCCGGATATATTTATACTGCTGGCAGGACCTGCCATAAAATATCCGTCTCTCTGCGTATAGTTCCCGCTTACCACAAATGTACTTTGCCTGCCGACCAAAAGATGACCTGATGTCGTCATATTTCCGTTTACAGTAAGTTTTCCGTCGTCTCCAAAAGTAATGTCTGCATCTGTTGTGAAATTATTGGTAACTGTTAAATGATGCCCGTTAAGATTAATTTTTTCATAAAGTGATAACGCTTCGCTTGTATAACTTGCATCTCCCGATAGACTAAGTGTAGTTATTTCAGCATTGGATTTACTGCTGAAAATATAGAAACCTGCTAACAATACAAGCAAGGACATTACTACACCGGCCAGCCGGTTTAACCTCCCCACAGAGTTCTTTGAAATTTGTTTTTGTTTGCTTCCCACGATCTCATCCTCCTTAATAATTTTGCTATAAATTCTCAGTATTTATTTCAAAATATTTATACCTTAGTATGCCTTGCCCCAATAGATCATCTTCTGTGCAGGCTTTCCGCAGCAGACGCAGGTATCTGCGATGTGCTCCTGTGCAAAAGGTGCGCAGCGGCTGGTAACAGCCAGTTTTTCCTTGATCTGATCCTCGCAGGCTCTGTCGCCGCACCACATAGCCTTTACAAAGCCGGTAGTCTCGGAGAAGATCTTCTCCATCTCTTCCATATTGTGAGCGACATAGGTGTGTGCATCGCGGTGCTTTCTTGCACGCTCAAGCATCTCGCTCTGAATGGTTTCAAGAAGCTCGGGAACCTTCTTTTCGATATCTGCGATCGCACACTCGATCTTTTCTCTTGTATCGCGGCGTACAAGCACGCACTTGCCTTCCTCGATATCGCGGGGACCGATCTCGATACGGATGGGATATCCACGCATCTCGGCCTCGGCAAACTTAAATCCGGGTGTCTTGTCGGTATCATCGACCTTCACGCGGCAGATGCTCTTAAGGGAATCCGCTATCTCGTTTGCCTTGTCGAGAACGCCTTCCTTCTTCTGCTGGATGGGAATGACACAAACCTGAATGGGCGCAACCTTAGGAGGAAGAACAAGTCCTTCATTGTCGCCGTGGGTCATGATAATGGCTCCGATAAGTCTTGTGGTCATGCCCCATGAAGTCTGGTGAACATACTTAAGGGTATTGTCCTTATCCGCAAACTGGATTCCGAACGCCTTTGCAAAGCCGTCGCCGAAATTATGGCTGGTTCCGGACTGAAGGGCTTTTCCGTCATGCATGAGAGCTTCGATCGTGTATGTAGCTACGGCTCCGGCAAATTTCTCCTTGTCAGTCTTCTGTCCTCTCACAACGGGAATTGCAAGAACCTGCTCGCAGAAATCGGCATAGAGATTCAGCATCTGAATCGTGCGCTCCTGAGCTTCCTCAGCAGTCGCATGAGCAGTATGCCCTTCCTGCCAGAGAAATTCTCTTGAGCGGAGGAAAGGTCTTGTCTCCTTTTCCCAGCGGACTACAGAGCACCATTGGTTATATACCTTGGGAAGATCTCTGTAGGAATGAATATCGTTTTTATAAAAATCGCAGAAGAGGGTTTCTGAAGTAGGACGCACGCACATACGCTCCGCAAGAGGTTCAAGTCCGCCGTGAGTAACCCACGCAACCTCGGGTGCAAAGCCTTCCACGTGATCCTTCTCCTTCTGAAGCAGGGATTCGGGAATGAACATGGGAAGGTATACATTCTGAACACCGGTCTCTTTAAAGCGGGCGTCAAGCTGCTTCTGGATAAGCTCCCAGATCGCGTAGCCCGCAGGTTTGATCACCATGCATCCCTTTACGGAGGTGTAGTCGATAAGCTCGGCTTTCTTAACTACATCCGTGTACCACTGTGCGAAATCAACATCCATCGAAGTGATCTCTTCTACCATTTTCTTGTCTGCCATTTTTTCATGTCTCCTCTTTTTTATATCTTGTAATAAATTCCTTATTGTGTACTATTTAACCAACGGTTATAGTATTATGATGTCAGTCCTGAACGATCAGTCTATATACCTCTTCCGTAGTCGAAACGATCCTTTTGGCTCCGTGTTCTTCCAGGAACTTGCGGCTTCTGAAGCCCCAGTCTACGAGGATCTCATCGAGGCCGCTGTTTCTTGCGGTCTGTATATCGACATCGGAATCTCCGATATACACCGCATCTTCTTTCTCTATCCCGAGCTTTTCCAAAACCTTCCATGTCATATCGGGAGCGGGCTTCTTTTTGGTCTCGGGGCTTTCACCGATGGATATATCAAAAAGTCCGTCGAAATATTTTACCGCCAGCTCCTGTACTGCGGGATCCGCTTTATTGGATACCACCGCACACTTAACACCGGCATGTTTTAGATCCCTTAGCAGCTCTGTGATCCCGTCATAGGGTTTCGTAGTGTCTGCACTGTGCTCTATATAGTACGGGATCATCGTATCAAAGACTTTCTTTTTGTCTTCTTCGGAAAGTTCCGGGGGAACGGCTCTCTCAACGAGCATTTTAAGGCCATTTCCCACGAAGAAGCATACCTCGTCAATAGTCCTTGTTGGATATCCGTTTTCACGGAGCGCGTAATTGATCGCATCTGTGATATCCTGCAGGGTATTTAAAATAGTTCCGTCCATATCAAAGACGGCAAGTTTGTAAGACATAATAAATTACCTCAATGCATTGCTTCGCAACGCATCTGTCACCGTGGCGTTTCATAAAATGAAACGCCATCGCTATTCAGAAGGCTATTGAACCAAGTTCCGCGTGCGCCAAAGGACGGCGCTACGCGGCGCGACACTCCGTGCGGTTCTCAATGCGTTGCTCTGCAACGCATCTGTCACCGCGCCGTTTTAAAGAACAAAACGGCGTCGCTTAGAATCCATGGCCGCCGCCACCGCCGGAGTGGCCGCCGCCTCCTCCGCCACCGCCGCCGCGGCTTCCGCCTCCTCCGCCGCTGCTGCTGGACTGGGGAGAATACCTCTTGGTCTCGCTCATAAGCGTAACCTGAGGCTGGCTGATCTCACATTTCTTTCCTGCAGGTCCTAAGATATCATCAACCGAGGGCGATTTCAGTTTGGAAGACGAATTGATTATGATAAAGCATACCAGCATCGCAACAAGGATTGAGATAAAGGCTGCAGAGACATATCTCATGGGCTCTAATATCTTTCCTCCGGCAAGAAGAGTATACATCTGATCGTATGCCCTGTAGGCACAGGTGTAATAATCTCCCGCTGTCGCATAAGTATAGATATTATCGGTGATGATGGTTCCCTTTTTGTCCGTGATCACCTTATAGTTTGAGCCGTCGGAATATACATATATCTCCCTGTTATCCATATCAATGAGGAATGCCGACTGGGAGTGGATCCTTCCGAAATTATTATGGCTCTGCTCCTCAACATAATACTTCGGAGATGTATAGTTATCGTTCGTTGAGAAAAAGCCGATGTGTCCAAATTCCGTAAGCGGAATCATCACATCGAGAAGTGCCTCTTCCTGGGAATCGGTAAGAAGATCCGCTCTGTCATCGATCACGACAAGAAAGCTGTTGTCGGGGTTCATATAGCGGATCGAGTCATCCGCCAGTGACTTTGATGAGAAAAAGCAGAACGAAAGCAGGCTAATTACAAATCCGGTCAGTATAACCAATGGATATCTCTTAGTAATCGAATTCATGTTCTTCGCCTCCTCTCTTGTTGAACTGAGGAAGCTTGCGGCTCGTTAATCTATTATGCTTTGCTACAAGCCTTGCCACCGCAAATCCCGTCATTACCATTCCGAGAATAGCTGTACCGTAATAGTATGCGTCATGGAAAGGATTTATCAAAAGAACAAGCCCGCACTGGGCCATCGAGATTATCGGGAATATCGATGTGCCGACCTTTTTGCTGACCGGTGCCTTGATTATTATCCTGTCCTTTGGAACGGACTTGTTTGCCGTGACACTAACTATTATATATATTACCAGACCAATTATCCCGAGAACAAACACGACGGGACCCATCAGCCTTCCGAAGCTGATTGCAAAAATACCGATCGCCACAAACGATCCCACGCTCACCCTTCCGGACTTCGGCTTGATCTTCGCCTTGACTTTTCTGAGGCGCTCGCCTGCGTCCATCTGCTTCTGAACCTCCGGATCCACTCCGCCCGGTCTCTTTGAATTGTATCCCTTGTCATCGTACAGAAGCTCACGCACATAAAGGGCATTTCCCTGGCTGTCCGCTAGTACAAGGACGACTATCGAGATAGCCATTGTGATCAAGACAAGCAGCTTAGGTGTAATAACAAAGCCCGTAAGGACTATCGAAAGGAATATCGGAATTGAAAGGGCCGCTACTCCGAGAAAATACTTCTTAATATCGATTGGCAGATCCATGGCAACTTTTCCGGTCTGCCCGTTTACTACCGCATAGCTTACTCTGTCACCTTGCTGGTTTGACAGGAACCATACCGGGAACATGCCAAGCTTTGTATTAATGCTCGTAGGTCTTTTCTCTGCACTGGTAGCTACATCGGCAAGAGACACGCCGTGTCTTGAGTATGCTTTTTCCTTATAAACCTTGTCCGCAATATCCCTGCCTACAAGAGCTTTTGCATCATCATTGTAGATCTTGGGATCCACATCGCTGGTATCGGCATAGAAACCCGAAAGGTAAGAAGAGGTAAAGTAATCGCTCTCCTTTAAATCAAAGGGTGCGATCGCCTCACTGAGCCTATCCTCAAAGCTTGATGAAGCGTCATAGGATATTCCGCTGTAGTCGGTATCCACATTGCTGCTTACCTTGTAATGCTTGGTATATATGTAGTCTCCCCTTCTCGTCGAGACATCGCCGTTTGCGGAAAGATCCCCGCCGCTCTTTAAATCATAGATCCAGTATGGCATATAAATGCCCCTGAATCTCTCGATCGTCTCATCCTTTCTTAAATCCGAGGGCGCAAAAATAGCTCTCCTGAGCACCTTCTTATACTCAGCAGCGCATTCTTCCTTGGTCTTTTTGAACGGAATGATGTAATCGGGTTTCTTTTCTTTTCCGACGCGCATCTCTAAGATGGTCGATGCGCCACAGTAGCTACAGAAAGTAGCTGCCGTATTATCCTCCGTGATAAGCTCTCCACCGCACTGCGGACAAGTATAGTATGTAACCTCATACTCATCTGCGGCTAGGTCTACTCCCTTTTCCTCATCCGCGCCCTTCGCGGACATGTATTCATGAGGCGAGATCATCGTATCACAGTACGAGCATTTCATCTTTTGGGTAGCGGGATCAAATCTGATATTGCTACCGCAATTAGGACAAGCGTACATCTGTTAACCCTTTCCTGATGCTTATAATAAGCGAATTAAATTATTTCGCTTATTTTACAACTCTGAGCTTTCTGACTGCCTTCTCGGCTATCAGACACTCGCCGTGCTCTTTTAACAGTTCATCACAGCCCGCATCAGCTCTGTACAGATCAGCGAATTCCAGTGCCTGAACGCAGGCTTTGCTGTATCTGTCGTATGCGGCAGAGCCCTGAGCAATATAGAGAAAATAACTGTCGTCCATCTTGTAAAGCGCTGATTTTATGCGGAGCCCGGCAGGAAGTATCGATGCATAGTCCATGACCTGAGAGATCGAGGAGAAAACAAACACCGCTTCCTCAACCTTCAGGGCTCTGATCTTATCCATGATCTCTCTTGGGATATCCGAAGGCTTTCCGTTTCCCTTTGCGGGTGGAACTGCTCCTCCCCGCTCTAAGCGTTCCTTCTGCTGGGCAAGCTTATTGACGAATTCCTTCAGGGATGCGAGAAAAGCCTCAACCTTGGCGTGATCGTTAATATCGAAGGGCTCTTTCTCGGAAAAAGTAAGAACCATGCCCTGATCCGGCACCATCATGATCTGCATCTCAAATGCGTATTTCGGCGGAATGTATCCGACCTCTTCATGTGCCTGACGGATTATGGTCTTCATCAACTCCTGTGCCTTGTCTGTACGGCTCAGGAAATCCGTATATTCTATCTGATATTTCTCCATCTCCTCGGTGGAGATGTAACATTTAATTGTGTTTTCGTCAACTCTTTCTATTTTCATGCTAAAACCTCTGTAAATGCGGAATTCCTCCGCGAAAAGACATGTATACAGAATATATTTTACCACTATTTCAGGGAATAGACAAATAAATGGAATCAATTTCTACCTAAATATATGTCAAAAAAGCTTCATGGCATTTCAAGCCCGTACATCCTATGGGCATTCTCCCATGTCACCCGGCGTACCTCCTCCTCACTCACTCCTTTGATCTCCGCAAGCTTCCGTGCCACAAAAGGAATATTAAGCGAGGTATTGCGCTCTCCGCGATGCGGCACGGGAGATAAATACGGGCAGTCCGTCTCTAGAACTATTTTGTTAAGAGGTACATATTCAGCTGTTTCGACCAGCTTTCTCGCATTCTTGTATGTGAGAACTCCGCCTATGCCAAAATAAAAATCCATCTCAAGAAATTCCCTTGCCATCTCGGCGCTGTAGGAATAGCAGTGGACAACTCCCCCGATTTCCCCGGCCCTGCAGCTTTTCATAATATCCGCAGTGTCCCGGGCCGCATCCCTTGAATGTATGATAACAGGCTTCTTAAGGCTTCTTGCAAGCTCCAGCTGCCACTCAAACCATTTTTTCTGTTCTTCATGGCTGTGAACATCCCAGTGATAGTCAAGTCCGATCTCCCCGACAGCAACGCATTTCTCCTGAGCCGCCGCGTTTTCGGTAAGCCATTTGCAGCCTTCCTCGTCAAGATCGCTCACTTCATCGGGGTGAACGCCGAGGGCGCAGAAAACCTTCTCATGCGACAGCGCAAGGTCAAGCGCCCTTTTTGATGAAGGAATTCCCGCCCCTACATCCACGATCTTACCTATCCCGCCGGCAAAAAGCGAAGCCAGCACTTCCTCTCTGTCGGCATCAAAAGCTTCATCATCATAATGCGAATGAGTGTCAAATATTGGAGTCATTTACGTTTTTTCTCCCTAAAATTTTTGGTTTTAGGCCCTGAAAAGCCCTTATAACAAGGTTTTTGGTAAAAAATAACAAAAAAATGCAAAAAACTTCTTGCAATATTTTTTACTATATGGTAATATACCGATTGTTGCAACAAGCAATGCACCGCTAGCTCAGTTGGTAGAGCACCTGACTCTTAATCAGGGTGTCCAGGGTTCGAGCCCCTGGCGGTGCACATCGGAGCACTGATTTCGAGGACGCAGGAGCCTTGGGGTTGGTGCTTTCTCTTTGTCTTTTTTTCGGCGTTTCTGCTCTTTTTTCAAAAACCCACGTGTCAATGATACTTTCGTATTTTATCCATGTCAATGTTTCTCTCTGCGCTTTTATTTCTTTTCCGACATATTATGATGCCGGTAGCATAAGATATATCGCCTCTGCTTGATGCCACAGATTGTTTCCCTTCGTAAAAGATTTTGATAAAATCAGGGAAGATTCATATAGTTTAAGTACTTCTTTTGGACAATAATGTGAAAAAGCGGAAGTCACAGACAGACTATTATGCTTTTTGCAAATATTTTAAAATGAGGTTTTTATGGAAAATACTAAAGTGAATAATACTGCAGAATATGAACGCTTCTATGTACCCACTCCCGATGAACTGAAAAAAGCTGTATTGGAGGGAAAAACAATGTCTTCCTCATACAGCTTTAATGAAGAGAAGGCTTCCAAAGCCGTTCAGATCTCCGATCGTATGGGTCTTGGCTTCAACCTTGGCAATACATTCGACTCGGTCGTGCGCCCCGGAAGTGAGATCAGCGGACTTGATGTTGAGACCGCATGGAAGAATCCAAAGACAACAAGGGAAATGATCACCGCGATCCGGAAGGGTGGCTTTAAAACCATGAGGCTTCCGGTTTCATGGCATAATCATGTAAGCGGTGAGGATTTGAGTGTTGATCCCGCTTGGATGGAGCGTGTCAAGGAAGTCGTCTCCTGGTGTCTTGAAGAGGATATGTATGTCATTCTCAATACTCACCACGACATTTTCCCCGGATTTCTTGCTCCGGATAATGAGAATATCGAAAAAGCCCTTATTTTCATGGAGCGCATCTGGGTTCAGATCAGTGAAGCATTCAGGGATTTCTCCGATGAACTTCTTCTGTTTGAGCCGATGAACGAGATCAGAGTCCATGGGGCATCCTATGAATGGACTCCGGATTATTATGATCCCGGCTGCGTACAGGCTATGGAAAATATCAACAGGCTTAATAAGGTTTTTGTTGATACCGTTCGGGCATCCGGCGGAAATAACGCCGAAAGATGTCTTGTCATTCCGGGGTACTCCACTTCCACCGAGGGAGTATGCTGGGAGGGCTTTATTCTCCCTGAGGATACTGTGGAAGGAAGGCTTTTTGTCACGGCGCATATCTATTCCCCCGCGCATTTTGCATTCTATCTTAAAGAAGGCGCGAACTTCACCGATTTTGACATAAACTCCGCAGAATCCACGGATCCAATCGATGAAAGGCTTTCAAAGCTTTATGAGCGTTATGTAACAAAGGGAATCCCGGTCACGATAGGTGAATTCGGAACTGTCGACAAGGACAACGATCCCGAAAGAGTCAAATGTCTGGCCTACACGCTTGCAAAGGCTACTCAGCTCGGCATACGCTGCTGTTACTGGGATAACGGCGTGTTTAAGAGATACGGCGACGGAATGGCGATCTTCGACCGGAAAGCTCTCTCTTTTCCCCGGACCGAACCCGTGGAAGCCATGATAAACGGAATAAAGGCATTTGAAGATTAGCCGGAAGAAAACCGGCACTACTCCTGCAAAGCAAAAAGGTCATCCCTGTTTCGGGATGACCTTTTGCGTTATTATTTCACTGCATTTTCGTGGTTAATGACATTTGGCGTACGCCTCTGTTTACTCATTCGGCATTTCGCCCTTGTCAAGAACTCCTGTAACCTCATCGAAGTGGTACTCCACACCGTTAATGGTCACGTCGCCCTTAGCCATAAGTCCGGTCTGGTAATCGTAGTAATAAACGTTTCCGGCCTGCTCTGTATATACTTCCGCATCCTTGCCTTCAACCTTATACCAGCCCTTAACCATATCGCCGGAATTAGTATAGCGTACCCATTTTCCGCCTTCCATGGTTCCGTGTGCCTTAATAGCTTTATAAACCTGCTCGGAGAGATCTGCTACCGGCTTTCCGGCAAAATCTTCATTTTCATTGTCTACGAGATTGCTGAGCTGTGCAACAGCCTTGATCTGATCATCATTGTCGAGATAATCTGCTTCATCCTGATAGATGTAAGGCATGAATACTTCCTTTGTATCTGCCATTGCTCCGTCAGCATTTGCATCAAGCCAGTACCACTGGTTTGTTGCGGGATCCGCAACCTCACGGCCTCTGATGGTTCCTTCAAACTCAAAGCTCTTGGGATCGTCAACGGTGCCCTGCTTATATCCGCCCTCATACCAGTACTTCTTTCCGGCAACATCATTCCATGAAAGGTTCTTGTCCTTGATATAGTTCGGGGCTCCCTTTATTCCTGCGGTAACTCCGCTGTTTGCATCATCAACATACTTATCCCACTCTGCGCTGACCTTCTTTATAAAATTGTCAAGACCGATAGCATCAGGATTATAAGGATCATCCTGCCCATTGTAATCCCAGAGGAACTGAGGTCCGATCTCAAGCTTCGGAACCATGCTGGAATAGGTAACCGTGCCGTAATTCGGGTGGCACATAGCGGGAATCGTTTCCTCTATTGCTCTCTTATCGAATTTTCCCAGTTCAGAATAAGTTATATAATGGTTATACCCCTCAAATCCTTTGGGTTCCTGATTGATCACATAGTATGCAAAAGCAATCTTCTGAGCCTTCTCCTTGTCATAGCAGCCGGGAATGACAAGAGCGTTGTTTTTCCAAAGATTCATCAGCTCGCCCGAAGGTCCTGCAGGCATCATGACAAATCCGAGATCAAAATCACCCCATCCCATATCTTCAGCATAGGGCATGGTTCCCATCCAGTGATCGCCGATAATGAAACCGACATTTCCATAGGAGAACGCCTCTTTATAGTATTCCCAGGTACTCTCCATGAATTCCTGATGTTCTTCTTCCCACTTACCAATCCTGTCTTCCGTAAAATGCCGGCAGAATTCATCTATCGCTTCGGGACCTGCAGCTTTTACATCGGCCGGTATATCTTCATCCTTAATTTCATCGAATACGCCATCCGCTGCCATATATCTTTCAACGAATATATCCTGCGTATAGAATCCGTTTTCCTCTTTTATCAGCTTATTGGCATATTTGAGAGCAGCTACCGTTTTGGGATCGCTGAGCTTATTGACAAACTCACCGTCTTCAAGTGCTACAAGAGAACTTCCGTTGGAAGTGATAAGCGCTTCTGCCAACGAGCCCTGATCAGCAACAAGACCGTATACATTGTCGGAAGAGAGACGGTCATCCGGATCTATGTCAGTAACCTTCGCGATAAGGCTGTCAAACATTTCCCAAGTCCATGTGCCGTTTTTCTGAGCTTCATAAATCGTATCGGGATCTATTCCCGCTGCTTTAAGAACAGCCTTGTTGAAGAATACGCCGGTGCGAGGCTCGCAGATACCGGTATTCATCGCATAGATATGATTCTTTATGGAATACTGCTCATGAACCTTATTTCCCTGGAAGATAGGATCGCTGAAGTCAATATAATCCAGAGTTGCAAGATCATACATCTTTCCGCTTGTCACTGCTTCCGCAACAGTGGGATGATCATACAGAGTAAACATATAGTATTCATCCGCATCGGCTTCCTTATCATAGTCTGCTACATATTCAACATATTCCACCGGAATATAGTCCCAATCTTTTATGTATTTCGGAACGTCTTCTCCGCTTTCACCCTCTACATATTCCGGGTTCTCGCGCAAACCTTCACCGCCGTCAAAGGTAACCTTAAAATTGTAGGTCTTCATTGCCCACTCGGCAAGTTCCTTTTTGGCTTTTTCATAATCGTCACGGGGATTGGCAATATAGTTCAACGACGGATCTGTCCACCAATCGCGGATAACGATCTCGATACCGCCAAGATCAACGGGGTCACCGTTTCTGTCAAGAATCGGAGTATAGGGCGATTCCTCTGCGACAGTAACATTTGATGCAAGCGGAGTCGCTGCAAGCGCAAGCGCGGTAACCGCACTCAGAGCAGCTTTCCAAAGTTTTTTAAGTCTCATACGATGTCCTCCTTTTAAATATTAATATTGTCCATAATCCTCATTTTCGGTATCATCGCTTTTATTCCTTCCGCCGAGGCCGATAGACATATCGCCAAGCTTTGTGAATATTCCGATGGTTCTGATGAATGAGTTCTTATTCTCAAATACCGATGTATCCGTATTCTTTCCGAGTCCGTTAAGGAGTGAATTACCGTCCGGGCCGGTCTCCACAGCGCCTTCGGACATATTCGGAAGAGTAATATCCGGAGCTTTGAATTTGGTATCGGTATCGGAACTTATCTTTACTGTGACCACCATGGATTCCATCTCTGCAGATTCGTCCATCTGGGAGAGCATCTCATCAAGCCCTGCTGCCTCGATCTTAAGATCGGAAATATTACTTCCCTTGCTTGTGCCGCCTGATACATCCTCCTTGATCTGCATCGTTCCAGAGACATCGTACTTGCGCACCTCGTCCATCTTGACCGTCGCTTTTACAGTTCCGCTCATGTCTCTGCCGGACTCGCTGATCCTGCCCTTTAGGTTGGTATCAAAAATATAGCTGTTAAATTCTATATGAGTCTTGTATGTATAGCTGTCACCGATATCCTTGAAGGTGGTATCGATATACTCGATCTTATTATTTCCGTCCTTGGTTTCTCCGGAATATGCATTATTTGCGCCAATCGCATCCTCGGGTACCGTTACGGAGAATTCGGTATGCTCCTCATATCCGTCGTAATATCCGAAGATATTTGCAGTCATTTCCACTCCCTTGATCTCTGCGACGATCCTCATGCCTACGGGAACTTTCCTGTGAGCGATCGCATCAAGCCTAACCTTGACTGCGCTTATCTCCTCTTCCGACATTACAGCGGGATCAAGTGTTTTTCTGATAGAATCGGTATAGGTCTTATAGTTTCCTATCAGGCTGAATTCGTCAAGGACCGCATTGAATATATCAAGACCTTCTCTTCCCGTGCGCGAAATGCTGACGATATCGCAGCTTCTGTTTCCGTCAAGGATGTCCACCTTGTCGGTATATACCTCATAATCGCTGTCTGTCGTGTTTCCGAGGGCTCCGTTTCCGAAGTTTTTCATCTCCGTCTTCCAGTCAACTTCCTTTTCGGAGGTCATATCCCTTGTGAGCAGGGCAAACTTATCGATTGCCGAGTACAGCTTAAGGCCTGCCTGCTGCTCCGGAGTCATGGAATGGTGCACTACCTTTCCGTCACTTGCAAGACAGTAAAGCGTTCCGTCCTTAAAATACAGTCCCATGGGCGTACCGAGCTGACCTTTAGATCCGAATCTGGCCTCCATCATCGCATCGCCGTTGCTGTCATTAAATCCCATTATCTGATTTAGGGACAGATCATATTCCTGCTCGCTCGTGTTGGAATTTATAAGGATGTTCACGGTCGCATCCGTCATGTAGGACCTGTCGGAGTAGTGCTTGCCGAGATTGAAGAAAAGATCCGTCTGCTTTGTACCGATGTCCGCGAATCTGTCGCTTATCATGGGAAAGCTGTTCTCAAGGAAATAGAGGAACTTTGCCTTGGGCTCCGGAGGAATGTTCTCCATCGCAGTAGTAGGCTTTCTCAGCCTTCCGAGACTGATGAACTTGGGATAAACGAACAGTCCGAAGCAGACCTCGGCAAGCAGTACCACGCCGAGGATTATGCAGGCCACCCTTCTTCCGACTCCCGAGCTTTCCTTCTTTGCGGGGCGGGCGGCTGCTTTTGCGGTCGTATTCGTATTTATATTGATATTCTGAACCGGCTGCTGTACATACTGAACCTGCGGCTGCGGCGTGGGCTGAGGTACCGGTTCCGGCTGAGGCGCCGGTGCTACCTGAGGTGCCGGCTGTGGCTGTGGCGCGGGCTGAACAGTCTCCTTCTGCACGTACTGAACCTGGGGTGCCGGCTGTGGTGCAGGTTCAGGCTGAGCTGCCTGTGCTACCTGAGGTGCCGGCTGTGGCTGTGGCGCGGGCTGAACAGTCTCCTGCTGCACGTACTGAACCTGAGGCTGCGACGTGGGCTGAGGTACCGGTTCCGGCTGAGGCGCCGGCGCTACCTGAGGTGCGGGTTGAGATGCCGGTTCCGGCTGTTGTATGGTCTCTGCAGGCGTCGCCTGGGGCACGGGTGCTCCGCACTTCGTGCAAAAACGCATTCCTTCCTGAAGGGGGTTACCACATTTAGTACAAAAATTAGCCATAATCTTTTCCTCCCTTCCTTAACTTGTTTTCTCTGCGTAGAAAACCGGAGCTTCATCATCTATCAAAAGGACTCCGTCACGGGTTGCAGCAACATTTTCGCCTTCGTACTCCAAGGCTTTATCATCAAGCTTTCCGAAGTCGACGAACGAGAAGTTTTCCTTAACCTCCTGAACCTTATCGCGGATTTTCTCTACTACCCACCATCCAAGGATAAAGACAGGAACGATTATAACAAATGCTATAAGAAGGCCGAGAAGCGGGCCTTTCTTTTTCTTTTTAGGAGAATTTACAGGTGTATTTACAGGTGCACCACAGGTCACACAGAACCTTGAGTCATCAGCCATTACAGCTCCACAATTTTGACATATCATAAAGCACTCCTTTCAAGCTGTTTACAGTTGACTATATGTTACCATACCGGATATAGTTTCCACAACCGAAATGCCCTAAAATACTATGTTAAATGAATATCAAACTCTCAGTTTTCCTCATCTTCAAACCTGATTTTTTCGACGGGGATAGCATTCCCGAGGCTGCCCTTTTTGTCAAGATAATCGTCGCGCAGTTTCTTCCTTGCTCTCTCGATCTCCTGTTCAAATTCGGTGGCTGACATTCTCAGCGCACCCTCACTGAAAACTATCAGCTGTTCGAGATGATCCGAAGTCGCTACCGTAACCCGAAAGTCCTTTGCCTTCTTTTTTGTTGTCTTTTCTATATACTGGTCTGCGGTCTCGGCCTCCCCTGTATACACAACATAAATATTCTTCTGTTTTGATACATTCTCGACTCCGCCGGGCACAAGATATGCATCAAAGACAAGTATCAGATCTCCGCCGACGATCCCAATATATTCACTGCAAATGTCGATAAGCCTTTCCCTTGCACCGTGAATGTTGTCATCGACATACCTCTTAAGTTCTTCCCAGGCATGTATCATATTGTAGCCGTCTACGAGATAGCAGTTGGGAAGCGGGGCATTTTTCTTTGCGGCCGCTCCGTAACCATTGAATATTGTACCTGCCTGCTCTGCCGTTCCCGCACTTCTGCCGGTATCCCCGCTGTGCAGGTCATGATAAGAGCTGCTGCCCTTTCCGCGCTTATATATCTTACGTCTCGATACGGCTTCCGCTTTTCGGTTTCTGTGCTGCGACGCGAAGATCTTATCTATCTCTTCAAGAGAAATGAACTTTTCTTCGTGGCTTCCGGTCTGGGAATCACGATGTCCGGATCCCGGATAACGGTCTGAAGGGCCTGCATCACCCTGTCTGTCAGAGGTTTCATTATAATCAGTACCGTGATCAAAGGCTCCGGCATTTATACCGGTCGATACATGATCAAATCCGCATGCCCCATTTTCTATCAGGGTCTGCAGATCCTTTCTTCCGATGGTGCACGGCATGTGTGCATACCCCGCAACTTCATCCCATGGAACCTGGAAACCGGCGCCGTGTGCGCAGAACACGGACCCCGGCGGTCTTCTCAGATCTGCCTCCGGATCATAGCCCCTGCTTTCCACAATAACATCCTGATCGTGACATGGCTCATAGCCCGCAAGTTCGAGCATTATGCTGCCCTCACCGGCAGTGTATGCCGCAATTTCCTTCGCATATTCCCAGGAAGTCCGAACCGGCACGGTACCCTTAAGCACGGCGGTGTTTCCGTCTCCGGTCAGTTCGGGAGGAAGAGTCTTTCCGCACATCCGGTCCATATCGGTCATAGCCTTCCCGATAAACTGTGAAGGCAGCGTCATTATAAAGCTGTATATGGGTTCGAGCAAAACCCCCTTTCCCGCAGCCCTTGCCTGCATCAGCGCATTTCTCACCGCACGATAGCAGGCCTGGCGGAAATCTCCGCCCTCGGTATGCTTCGGATGAGCTCTACCTGTAATGAGCACAACGCGAATATCCGTTGTCTCGCTGCCCGTAAGTGCTCCCGGATGATGGGTCTCTTCCACGTGAGTCCGTATCAGCCTCTGCCAGTTCTTATCAAGTATATCCGTACTGCAGGCGGATACAAATTCTATCCCGCTTCCCCTCTCACCGGGTTCAAGAAGAAGCTGCACCTCGGCATAATGCCTCAGAGGTTCGAAATGTCCGATACCGTAAGAGGGGCTTCCTATAGTCTCCTTGTAGACAATGCTTCCGGCCCCATAGCTTATTTCGATACCCAGCCTTTCCTGCACAAGTCTTTTAAGGACTTGAAGCTGGATCTCACCGTTTACATTTACGAAGATCTCTTTGTGTCTTTCGTTCCATGAAAAAGAAAGCTCCGGGTATTCCTCGCCGAGAGGAGTCAGCTTTCCATATACCAGCAGCGGGTTTTCCCCGTTTTCCGGGATGACCTTGTACCTTAAAACCGGAGCAAGAACAGGAAGACTTTTTTCGGATTCTCCCCCGAGCCCCTGCCCCGCAAAGCTTTCCGACAGGCCTGTCACAGCCACGATCTCTCCGGCTATTGCCTCGCTTTCCGTCTCATATTTCTCCCCGTTATACAGCCTTATCTGATCTATCTTTTCTCCGCTGCACTCGGCTATGCTCATACGGGAAAAGAGCTTTCCGCCTGTGACTTTCAGATGGGTAAGCCTCTCCCCCTGCGCACCTTTTGTTATCTTAAACACCCTGGCAGAGAAAGGTCTGCCGCTGTAATCCGGTTCCGGCGAAAATCTGACAATACCGTCAAGAAGCTCCGAAACGCCTTCGTTTTTAAGCGCAGAGCCAAACCAAACAGGGAAAGCAAGTCTTTCTGCTATGGTGTCCTTAATGCTCTCATCGGACAAAGTCCCCGTCTCGAGATACTCCTCTATATATCTCTCGTCAGCCATGGAAATCTCTTCAAGGGCCGCATCCCTGTCACCTTCTATATCCGCGCAGGTCTTACTGAGATTTTCCCTTAAATCCGCAAGAATCTTTTCGCGATCGGTTCCCTGCATATCCATCTTATTAACAAATATAACCGTTGGTATATTATAGTATTCCAGCAGTCTCCATAGTGTTCTCGTATGGCTCTGCACGCCTTCGGGGCCGCTTATAATAAGCACGGCAAGGTCTATGACCGACAATACCCTTTCCATCTCCGAAGAAAAATCCACATGTCCCGGAGTATCAAGCAGGGTGACGGCAATATCCCCGTAAACAAAGCGTGCCTGTTTTGAAAAAATGGTTATCCCTCTGCTTCGCTCCATGCTGTTGCTGTCAAGGTAAGTATCTCCGTGATCCACGCGTCCCATATGACGTATGGTTCCTGCAGTGAATAGGATATTCTCGGCAAGCGTTGTCTTCCCCGCATCAACATGGGCAAGAAGGCCAATATTCAAAATTCTCTTATTATCATCTGGCATATGGCTTTCCTCTGTGAGATAAATATTTTCGTGTATATGATATCATTATACTTTCTTTACAACCCGTGTAAAGAAATGGAGCCGGAAAAACTATTTTTCCGGCTCCATATTAGTCATTACGATCTATTTATATTGCTTCCACCCACTCAAAATTCTTTAACTACAGCTATGATTACTGTCTTACACCGCTTTGCTCATCAAAGTAATAAGAAACACCATCAATAGTAATCCATCCTTTAGCCATCAGACCAGTGCGGGAATCATAGTAATAAGTATTGCCGACCTGATCAGGATACTTTTCGGCTAGAGCTCCTTCAATGGTTACCCATCCTTTGAGCATTCTGCCGTTCTCATCATAACGAACCCATTTTCCTTTTCCTTCGGTCATGTACTTATATACCAGGTCGCCCATTCCGGGATCGGACTCGTTTGCGATATTTCTCTTAGTCTCATCATCCCACTCGGACTCGTTCTGATATATGTAAGGTACCCAAACTTCTTTACCTACGGCCTTAGCCCCGTGATATACGGAATCAAGCCAGAACCATGTGCCGTTTCCGAACTCATCAAGGATACTGTTATCACAGATCTCGCGGCCTCTTACAGTACCATCTCCGATAACTCCCTTTTTATCAAAGTAAGTACCCTGCTTCTCTCCGTCTTCATACCAATAAGCTTTTCCGTCTACTTCATTCCACTTAAGATGCAGTCCTTCAATATGCATCGGACTGCCCTCATTGTCTCCTTCTGCTTCCCAATGAGCATAAAGAGTATGATCATCTACAGCACTTACATCTGCAGTTTCAGTGATCAAATCTTTACCTTCCGCATCGGTATACCAGCCTGCAAAGGTATAACCGTCCCTTACGGGTACAGGTAATTCGCCATATTTGCTTTGGGTTGTAACAGATTTACCTTCCGAATCTACGCTTCCACCATTTGCATCAAACTTTACAACTGAAGTTGCAATCAGTGTATTATAACACTCTCCGTTTTTAAATGTATAATTCGATTTCCCCACAGGAATAACAAGCTTATTAATCTTGCCCTTCGAATCTAGTGTTGCGGATTTGCTTTGGATAGTAACGGTGCCGCCCCAATTCATTTCGACATCAGTTACATAATTTCCTGAAAGGTTCATATTACAATTAAAACCAGCGCATCCCTGTTTACTGATAAAGTTTCCGCCAACATTTAAATTTCCGTTAAAAACGGTAGTCAGTCTTCCGCTTGACCATTTTTCATATCCACGCGTACTGTTATATACAAAATCTTTTCCAACAGAAACCGTTGATCCTTCAAAAAATTCTATGTCTGCAGTTGATGTAGCGATATCACCAAGCGCATCCTTACTTTGGATCAAAAGGGAGCCGCCGATCTTAAGCTTGGCTTTATCAGGTACAGACAGTCCACTACTTTCAATCTGAACATCCCCATCCACATTAAGCATTCCGCCTGATCCAAATCTTACACTGGATTGAGTGACCATATTTACGGGAACTTCCATTGTTTTCCCATTTACATCAAGTTCTTTTGTAACATAAAGTGTCGTTTCGTCAGTTTTAACTTTTATTGGGCTATATATTGTAACATTCAGATATTTACCAAACTTGACGTTTTCTTTATTGCTTTCAAGGTGTGCGATTCTGGTGTTCGCCGGTATATCTACCAGCTGCTCACCGCTTCCGTTTAATGTAATAACTCCGCCATAACCTGCACATTCCTGCTTACTGATAAAGTTTCCGCCAACATTTAAATTTCCGTTAAAAACGGTAGTCAGTCTTCCGCTTGACCATTTTTCATATCCACGCGTACTGTTATATACAAAATCTTTTCCGACTGAAACCGTAGATCCTTCATCAAATTCTATGTCGGCTGTTGATGTAGTGATTTTTCCGGCCGCATCCTTTTTCTGGATCAGGAGAGAGCCGCTGATATTCAGATTGGCTGTATCAGGTACTGACATTCCGCTGCTTTCAACCTGAACATCCCCCTTAACATTAAGGTATCCGCCACTTCCGACTTTTACATCGGATTGAACGATCATACTAACGGGAACGTCCATTGTTTTCCCGTTTACATCTAGTTCTTTTGTAACATAAAGTGTCGTTTCGTCAGTTTTTACTTTTATCGGATTAAATATTGTAACATTCAGATATTTACCGAATTTGACATTTTCTTTATTGCTTTCAAGGTGCGCAATCCTTGTGCCCGCCGGTATATCTACCAGCTGTTCACCGCTGCCGTTTAAGGTTATGACTCCGGTATATCCTGCGCTATCCAGTTTACTGATAAAGTCTCCGCCGACATTTAAATTTCCGGCAAAATATGTAGTCAGTCTTCCGCTTGACCACCTGGAAGTTCCCTGCGTACTGTTATATATAAAATCTTTTCCGACTGAAACCGTAGATCCTTCATCAAATTCTATGTCAATAGTTGATGTAGTGATATTACCAAGTGCATTTAATTTATATACAAGAAGGCTTCCGTTAATCTGAACTTCTGAATCAGAAGATACATTTAAACCTCCGGATTCACATCTGACATCTTTTTCAGCCAATAATACAGATCCATCTCTTACTGACAGGGATCCACCGTTAATGATCACATTTCCCTTTACCTTCAGAAGGTGTCCATCTAAATACAGGGTATTTTTTGTAACGATCAAATCTCCTGTGACAGTGGTATCTTCGGTAAGAGTAACACTGTTGTCACCGTTGATAACATAATTACCTGAAACAGTTCCAGCAAACGCTCTTGCTTTGAAGCAAAATAGAGCCATAACTACAGCAAACAGCATAACTGCGTACCGTAATATCCTCATGTATAAAGGTCTGCCCTCAATTTCGCTAAAAAACCGGGGTTGAACCAATTCCCTCTTTGAATCCATCTTTCTTCTCTCCTTTTTTTAGTAATATAATACAGTACTTTAAAATACTTATAGAAAACTGCAAAACTATTGTCATCGCAGCCTCCAAATCGTATTTTATCATATTTTTCCTGGCTATTCAAAAAAAAACTACTACCGATGTACCTGTTCAAAAATACCCGCCTTCTTTGCCTCTTCCTCTGCAAGAAGATCATAATAGATCTTGAGGCAGTACGGATCATCCTTCATCGATCCTTGCACTGCTATCCCTGGAAAGCTTGGTTTTACCAAACGTGAGAAGACAACACAAGGGCCAAAATGATTTGACCCTTGTGAAAATACTAATATTATCTGTGTTTAACCGATATTAAACGATATCGCTGTCGTCGAAGGGATCGCCGCACTCAGGGCAGAACTTCGGAGGATTCTTGGGATCCTCGGGTTCCCAGCCGCACTTGTCGCACTTATAAATTGGCTCTCCCGCAGGCTTCTTGGCTCCGCACTCTGCGCAGAACTTACCGGTATTAACCGCTCCGCATGAGCACTTCCAGCCTACTTCGGGCTCAGGTCTCTTAGCTCCGCACTCAGGGCAGAACTTTCCGCTTGCCTGCTTTCCACATGAAGGGCATGTCCAGCCGGGAGCTGCGCTTGCCGGAGCCATCTGAGGCTGAGGCTGTGCCTGAGGCTGAGCCTGCTGATACTGCTGATTCATCTGAGCGTTGACCATATCAGCCTGTGCAAATCCGCCTGCTGCGTTTGCGCCAGCCATCTGAGCCATGTTCATTCCCATGAATGCCATAGCGGGACCTGCGCCCTGATTGTTTGCAGCTGCGTTCATAGCAGTCATTGTAGCTCCTGCAAGGTTTGCATTGCGGAGGTTGGGATCCACAAATGCAGCATTCTTCTGGAGCTCTTTGAGCATCTTCTCGTCTTCCTCGTCTGCTGCCAGGGAAGATACGCCGACTTTAACGATCTCGATTCCGCGCTCCTCAAACCACTGCTTTGTGAGCTCTTCACGCATAGCGTCTGCAAGCTCCTGGGTGTGAGCCATAACTGCGGAATATCTGATTCCCATCTCGGAAATCCTTGCAAATGCGGGCTGGAGAGCCGTGAGGAACTCACTCTTTAACTGGCTGTCGATCTCAGTTCTCTTGTATTCGCTGGTAACATTACCGCAGATATTGGTATAGAATACCATGGGGTTGCTGATCTTGTAGCTGTATTCACCGAAGCACTTTACGGATACATCCATGTCGATGATGGTTACACCGTTTCTCTGGTCAACCACTCTGAAAGGAACGGGTCTGGGAGTACCGTACTTGTTTCCGATGATCTCCTTAATATTGAAATAATAAACTCTCTGATCCTTGCCGGGCTGTCCGCCGAAAGTAAAACGGTCGCCAAACTGCTTGAAGAATGCTACGAAGTTCTCTCCAAGGCTTCCGCCGTCGAAGAATGAGTGCTCTGTTCCGGAATCGTATGTGAATTCACCGGGCTCAGCGCAAAGCTCAACGACTTTACCTGACTCTACGATGATCATACACTGTCCGTTGTTTACCGCGATCCTTGATCCGTTGGAGATGATGTTGTCCTCTCCCTTGGTGTTCGAAGATCTTCCGGTAACCTTCTTCTGTCCTTTAACCACAAGTACATCTGCGGGGATAGCATCGCAGTAGAAGAACTCTTTCCACTGGTCTGCAAGCTGTCCGCTGATGGCACCTAATGCTGCTTTAATAAGTCCCATTTTTCTTAACTCCTTTCAATACCTTCTTCTCTTAGAATTTTATTGTTTGTTCTGCGAACTACAGAACATATTGTATCACATATTCGGTCTGAATTGATAATATTTCTAAAAATTTTCTTTTTTTGTCAAAATAGTGTCACTTTGTCCTTTGGCAGGTAATTGATCAGCATTCTCTCAAGGAGCTTGTACTCAACCGGCTTCGAGAGATAGTCCGAGAATCCTTCTTCCAAGTATTTCTCCCTTGCCCCGGAGATGGCGTTTGCCGTAAGGGCTACGAAAACCGAGTCCTTGGAAAGCGGCATCCGCTTTAGCGCCCGGAGAGTCTCTATTCCGTCCATCTTCGGCATCATATGATCCACAAAGATCATGTCATACTTTTTAACGGACGCCATCTCTATC
>JAEEGL012541573.1_pt1 | contig 41031 bp, 31 predicted proteins | sample 9134231 | NCBI WGS metagenome assembly JAEEGL01 (sample SAMN16246548, study PRJNA631951) | gut metagenome | biome: gut microbiome; feature: rumen; material: fiber-attached | host: Bos | place: Iran: Karaj | collected 2018-10
AGAGGATCTGGTCTTCATGGCAGACAAGATCGAGCAGGAATTCCTGTCCCTGGATGACATCACCGGCGGCGATATTTATTTTGGGTTGGCGGAATCCTGGCAGATCCGCTGCCTCGCAAGGGAGATCCGGGAGTTTAAAAAGACTTATCCGGAACTGAAGTACCATATCACCAGCGGCGATACGGAGCAGGTGACGGAAAAGCTGGATAAAGGCCTTCTGGATTTCGCTGTGATCTGTGAGACACCGGATGAGCGGAAATATCATTCTATCCAGTTCCCGGAAGCGGATCATTTCGGCGCTGTGGTTCCGGCAGATTCGGCCCTTGCAAAGAAAGACTGTATAACAGCGGAGGATCTTGCAGGGCTGCCGCTGTTCACATCGGAGCAGAGCTGGGAGAATGATATCCGTCCGTGGGCCGGAGATAAATTTTCCCGGCTGCACCTGGAAGGTTCCTTCCGTCTTGCCTACAACGGATCCTTGTTTGCCAGAGAAGGTCTGGGAATCCTGCTGACGTTGAATAACCTGGTAGACACTTCTCCGGAAAGCGGCCTTGTGTTCCTGCCGCTATACCCTCATCTGGAAATGAAGATGTACCTGATATGGAATAAGTATCAGAGCTTTACTCCGATCGCAGAGAGATTCATGAAACAGTTGCAGGTGTCCTTTTCCGGATAAAATCAGCGAACTCTTTCCTTTCAGGTATCTGCCTGTGATTATAGGGCGTTAATGAAATTCTCTGAAACCGCCCCGAACAAAGATTTTTTTGCGATCTGCTCCCCGAATCCCTTCAGATATTCATTTTATGCTCATTTCATTTTGAGTCAGCATATCCCAGCCTTCTCCAGCGCCTCCTCCATGTCGCAACGGTCACAGACGGTGATGGCGGCATACCAGCTCAGAGCATGACGTACCTTCGGTCCCCACTTGATCTCACCTGCCCCGCCGCCAGTTTGTATTTTTTACAAAAAACTTCCCGGCAGCCGTCTGGCTTTTCCGGGAAGTCTTTTATTTGTTTTAAAGTATGCCTATTTACACTGAATCCGGTTCGTTCCGGAACCGGGAGTATTCCTGAATGGATTAAAACTCCAGGATCTCCTCCTGCGTCAGCAGTTTAAGCCCGTGGCCGGCCAGTGCGGCTTCCGCGTGCTTCGTATCTGCGACGCGCAGGATCATACATGCATGACCCGGTTTTTTGGATCCCAGGAATGCGTACATATATTCGATATTGACGTTTTCATCCGCGAACACCTGCAGCAGTTTGTCGAGACCGCCGGCTTCGTCCGGGACCTCGACCGCAAGCACCGAATTCAGGCTTGCGACGAAATCTTCATTTTTCAATACGTCCATCGCGGAAAAAACGTCGTCCACGATAATCCGGGCTATGCCGAATTCGCTGGTCTCCGCCAGGGAAAGCGCCCGCATGTCGATGCCGTGCGATGCCAGGACACCGGTCATTTCCTTCAGGGTCCCGGGTTTGTTTTCCAGAAAAACCGAAATCTGTTTGATACTCATATTATTTCCTTTCCGGCAGGATTCTTCCGCCCTGATCAGATTTTGCGCTTATCGATAACGCGGACCGCTTTTCCTTCGCTTCTGGCGATACTCTTGGGCGCGACGAGCGATACTTTCGCCTTGATTCCCAGCATCGACTGGAGTCCGCTTACCAGCTGTTTCTGGCGTTCGGAGATTTCGCCCATGTTGTCGGTAAACATCTCGGGCGTCATTTCGACCTGGACGTCCAGCGTATCGGTATTGTTGACGCGATCCACGATGATCTGGTAGTTCGCCGCGTACCCGTGATTCAAGAGCACTGTCTCGATCTGGCTCGGGAATACGTTCACGCCGCGGATGATCAGCATATCGTCCGTGCGTCCCTTCGGTTTCGCCATCCTTACGTGCGTCCGGCCGCAGGAGCATTTTTCCCTGGTCAGCATACAGACGTCGCGCGTCCGGTAGCGCAGAAGCGGAAATGCTTCTTTATCCAGCGACGTGAAGACCAGTTCTCCCTGTGAGCCGTCCGGAAGCACTTCCCCGGTATCCGGGTCGATAATCTCCGCAATGAAATGGTCTTCATTGATATGCATGCCCTTCTGGGCGGAACATTCAAATGCCACGCCCGGTCCGGACAGTTCGGTCAGACCGTAAATATCATACGCCTTGATGCCCAGCGTCTTTTCGATGTCATGGCGCATTTCCTCGCTCCAGGCTTCCGCCCCGAAGATCCCGGCTTTCAGCGGGATATCTTCCGGACCGTAGCCCATTTCCTTGAAACGCTCGCCGATGAAGGCCGCGTAACTGGGCGTGCAGCACAGGATCGTCGCCTGAAGGTCCATGATGAACATGATCTGGCGGTCCGTATTGCCGGAGCTGGTCGGGATCGTGAGGCAGCCTACTTTGTGGGAGCCGCCGTTTAATCCGGGGCCGCCCGTGAACAGGCCGTACCCGTAGGAAACCTGGCAGACACTGTCTTTCGTGCCGCCTGCCGCTGTGATCGCACGCGCGCAGCATTCTTCCCACAGATCGATGTCATGCTGAGTATAGAACGCAACGACCCGTTTACCGGTCGTGCCGGAGGTCGATTGGATTCGTACACATTCCGACAGCGGAACGCCCATCAGCCCGTACGGATACGCTTCGCGCAGGTCCGCTTTGGAAAGGAACGGCAGTTTGTGAAGGTCGTCCACTGTCTGGATATCTTCGGGAGAAACGCCTTTCTCTTCCATCATTTTCCGGTAATACGGGACGTTGTCCCATACATGCCGCACCTGTTTCCGCAATTTCTCATCCTGGATCGCCCGGATCTCTTCTCTTGAGGCGCATTCAATTTCTTTCTGGTAATACTGCTCCATCTGCTGCTTTCTCCTCTTCTGCCGCTTTGGCCTGAAACGCTTTTTATAACTCCTCTATCACTTCTGCATCAGGCGTTTTTTCCCAGCAGAAAAGCTTTTTTATTCATATCCAGGAATTTCGCGGGCACACAGGCCTCCAGCGAAGCCATCCACGCTTCTTCCGAAATATCGAAATAATGGGAAAGCCGGCCCATCAGGACCAGGTTGACCGCTTTCGCGCTGCCGGCTTCTTCCGCCAGTTTCAGACAGTCCAGCGCATCCACGTTCACTTCCTTGGCCCGTATCTTTTCAACCAGATTTTCCGGATAGGACGCGGCGCCCGTCACGACCGGCATCGGATCGATCTGCTGTGTATTGGTCACGATCTGCCCGCCTTTTTTCAGGTACGGCAGCCACCTCGCCGCCTCCAGCAGTTCAAATGAAACAATGTAGTCTGCTTCGCCTTTATCGATCACCGGGGAAGCGACCCTGTCGCCGTACCGGACGTATGTCACGACACTGCCGCCGCGCTGGCTCATGCCGTGCACTTCCGAAACCTTGACGTCATATCCCTGCGAAAGAAGCAGGTGTCCCAGCATCTTGCTGGCTAAAAGAGAACCCTGTCCGCCGACGCCAACGATCATAATATTCTTCGTATTCATCCTGCCGTCCTCCTTATTCCTTCTCCGGAGCGTGAAGAGCCCCGAATCTGCACAGCTGGCTGCAGACGCCGCAGCCGACGCAGAGCGTCTGGTCCACACAGGCTTTACCTTCCCGGATGGAAATGGAAGGGCAGCCGATCTGCATACAGGCTTTGCAGCCGATGCATTTTTCAGGATCCACCGTGAACGGCGCGTTGTGCTTCACGTATTTCAGCAGCGCGCAGGGCCGTCTGGAAATGATCACGGAAGGCGTGTCCGCTGCCAGTTCCTCTTTGACTGCTGCGTCGCAGGCGGCAAGGTCATAGGGATCCACCACGCGGATCCGCTCAAAGCCCATTGCACGGCAGAGCGCTTCCAGATCGATCTTCCCGGCCGGTTCGCCTTTGATGTTGTAACCGGTCGTCGGGTTCTGCTGGTGCCCGGTCATGCCCGTAATGGAGTTATCCAGAATGATGACCGTGGAAGCAGACCCGTTGTAAGCGATGTTCGCAAGACCCGTCATACCGGAATGCATGAAGGTGGAATCTCCGATGACTGCCACGGTTTTCGGTTTTTCCTGACCGTCGCCGTACAGGCTCGACACCTTGTCAAATCCGTGCAGCGCGCCGATGGAAGCGCCCATGCAGAGCGTCATCTCCATCGCGGACAGCGGCGCGGCGGCGCCCAGCGTATAGCAGCCGATGTCGCCCAGGACCGTGCAGCGGTTTTTCTTCAGAATATAGAACAGGCCCCTGTGCGGGCAGCCGGAACACATGACCGGCGGCCGTCCCGGGATCACGTCGTCGACCGCGCAGGTCTCCGGGACCGGTCTCCCGAACGCGGCGGCGATCAGATTCTGGGAAAACTCTCCGCAGAGAGGCAGCAGTTCTTTCCCGGTGACCGGGATGCCCAGTGATCTTACATGCAGCTCGATGATGGGATCCAGTTCTTCGACCACCGCCAGCTTGTCCACTTTCGCGGCAAAATCACGGATCAGTTTATCCGGCAGCGGATTGGTCATGCCGAGCTTTAAGATACTGACGCTGTCGCCGAAGACTTCCTTTACGTACTGATAAGAAGTGGAGGCTGTGATGATGCCCAGCTGAGTACCGCCCATTTCAACGCGGTTGACCGGCATCGTCTCCGCGTATTCGATCAGCTTTTTCGTGCGTTCTTCGACGATCGGATGCCGTTTGATGGCATTGCCCGGCATCATGACGTATTTCGCAATATTCTTTTCATACGGCTTCGTCGGAACGATGCGTTCCCCGGTCTCTACGACGGACTGGGAGTGCGCAACCCGGGTACACATCTTCAGGAGCACGGGCGTATCGTATGTTTCGGAGATCTCATAGGCGAGCTTCGCGAATTCCAGCGCTTCTTCGGAATCCGAAGGTTCCAGCATCGGGACTTTCGCCGCAATGGCGTGATGCCGGCTGTCCTGCTCATTCTGGGAAGAATGCATCCCGGCGTCGTCGGCTACCCCGATGACAAACCCGGCGTTGACGCCCGTATAGGACATGGTATAAAGCGGATCGGCCGCGACGTTTAAGCCGACGTGCTTCTGCGCGCAGAAAGCCCTTTTTCCGGCCAGCGACGCTCCAAACGCGGACTCCATCGCCACCTTTTCGTTCGGCGCCCATTCACAGTAGATCTCGTCATACTTTGCCGCTTCCTCCGTGATCTCCGTACTCGGCGTCCCGGGATAACTGGATACAAAACAGACGCCCGCTTCGTACAGCCCGCGTGCGACGGCCTTATTCCCCAGCATGATTTCCTTCGCCATAATGCAAGAACACTCCTTTCTGTTATTTGACCGGTTCAATTGATATTCTGAAAAGATCTTCCAATGCATGGCTCTGAGCCATGCCGTCAGCTCGAGACCTGCGGTCTCTCGCTGCCGCGGCATTCGCCGTATATGTCTGCTTCGATATGGCCGCGCCTGTAAGCAAGCTTACGCGCGTCCAATCTCGCATCCATGCATGGCTCATTGCTTCGCACAAAAAAGTGTGGCACCGGTTGAAGTGCCACACTCTGAGTGAACTCTGTTTCTGCCTTCGTTCTACTTCAGTACAGCAAATCAACCTTACCCTTTTTCGCCGGTAAAGCCGAAAATAAAGCTGAAGTTAAAGGCAAAATACTTACGGATCATTCCGGAATCTCCAGATGAATTCTATCCGAAAACAACTGCCGCGCAAATGCGGTTTTCAAAAATATAGCGCACGGCTGCCCGCCCTGTCAAGAGCAACTGTCCATGTCCGGAAAGGAACTGGGAATCCATCATATTCTCTATGACGCTCTTGCCCGTCCGGTTTCTTTTCAGATCTGTTCATTCATTTCCAGTACTTTTTCGATCGCTTCCGCGGCGCCGTCATGGTCACAGTCACGGATAATCCAGTCTGCCGCGGCACGGGCACTTTCCGTCCCGTTCTCCGGACAGGCGGAAAGCGCAGTCAGGCGAAGCATCCCGAGGTCGTTCGCATTGTCCCCGATACCCATAATCTCCGCAGGGACAATCCCGAGAGATTCGCCTAATTCCAGCAAGGCTTTCCCTTTATCCGCTTCGGGATGACCGATTTCTATATCGTATTTTTTTGGCTGCATAACATGAATATTCAGATCTGAATACCGGCGCAGGATCTCCAGGACAGCCTGATTTGATTCCTCTGACAGCGGTGTAATCCAAACGTTCTCGACACCGATACCGGCATCATATGCCTCTTTCATCGCAGTTCTGAGGCTTTTCACATCACGAAATCCCTTCCGTGAATACTCCTCCAGGACAGTACCCCGGAACAATTCCAGCACACGCTCATGGTTTTCCGGCTCCGACAGCCCCATCCCCCCGATGAATGCAACAAAAATGGAATCCTGCAGCCCGGTTTCCGCGGAAAGCTGCAGGGCTCTTTTATAATCGACGTACCGGCTCCGCAGGATTTCCGCGCCTTCCTTGCGTTCCTGTATGCTGCCGTTCTCAGGAAGCCTGTAACTCATTGCCCCATTCGCGGTGATCACATGGGAAAACTCTCTGATCTCCACGATACCGTCGGGCAGTCCGTACAGCGCCCGTCCGGTCGCAGGTACCACCAGCACGTTTTTCCGGAATGCATCCCGGACAGCTTCCCGCAGACGCGGAGAAACGGTTTTATCGGACTTCAGCGAAGTCCTGTCGAGGTCCATTCCGATCAGTCTGATTTTCCGGTTCAGTTTTGTATTCATCTTTTGTCCCGCTCATGCATTTCTTCAATTACAAAATGAATACTACCACACTTGACCGGCCGGCAGATATTCCGAACCATTTGAACATGCGAATACTTCCATGCAGATACTTTTCGATCGCTTGACTTTTTAACGCATAAACGCTATACTGCTTTAAACGGCTAAATTATTGCCGGTTTTTTTACGATTATAAAAGAAAAAGGAGCGAACACAGTCATGCCAATCACAGATTTACTGGAACGCAACAGCAAACTCTACGGGAAAGAAGTAGCCCTGGTGGAAATCAATCCGGAAATCCGCGAAGAACAGCGGGTAACCTGGAAAGAATACGAACTGATCCAGCCCACCTCTTCTTCTTTCTACCGCCGGGAAATCACCTGGTCCGTCTTTGACGAGAAAGCGAACCGGGTCGCGAATATGCTGCTTGACCGCGGGATCCAGCGCGGCCAGAAATGCGCGATACTGTTAATGAACTGTCTGGAATGGCTCCCGATCTATTTCGGCATCCTGAAAGCCGGCGCTATTGCCGTGCCGCTGAACTTCCGCCTGACAGCCGACGAAATCAGTTACTGTCTGGGCGCTTCGGATACTGACGTCCTGTTTTACGGTCCCGAATTCATCGGCCGGATCGAAGACATCGTCGGAAAAATCAAAGATACGACGCTCCTGTATTTTGTCGGCGACCAGTGTCCGTCCTACGCGGAAGACTACTACAGGCAGGTTTCCAACTGCTCCTCTTCCGCTCCGTTAATCCTGATCGAAGACACCGATGACGCCGCGATTTATTTCTCATCCGGCACCACCGGTTTTCCGAAGGCGATCCTGCACAAACACCTGGCGTTAAGCCAGAGCGCGCGGATGGAAGCCATCCATCACCAGACCACCAAAAAGGACTGTTTCCTGTGCATCCCGCCGCTGTACCATACCGGCGCGAAAATGCACTGGTTCGGTTCGCTGTACACCGGAAGCCGCGCTGTACTGCTTAAAGGCAATTCCCCGGAAGCGATCCTTTCCACCGTTTCCAACGAGCTCTGCACCAACGTATGGCTCCTCGTCCCGTGGGCGCAGGACATTCTCTCCGCGCTCGATTCCGGCCGCCTGAAACTGGAAAATTATCACCTGGATCAGTGGCGCCTGATGCACATCGGGGCCCAGCCGGTTCCGCCGAGCCTGATCAGACACTGGCTGGAATACTTCCCGAACCACCAGTATGACACCAATTACGGCCTGTCCGAATCTACCGGCCCCGGCTGCGTGCACCTGGGGATCGGCAATACGCATAAAGTCGGCGCGATCGGTATTCCCGGCGTCGGCTGGAAAACCAAGATTGTGGATTCGAAAGACGTTCCCGTTCCGCAGGGCGAAATCGGCGAACTGTGCGTAAAAGGCCCGGGCGTAATGGTCGAATACTACAAGAATCCGGAAGCAACCGCCGAAACGATTATCAACGGCTGGCTGCACACCGGCGACATGGCCAGACAGGATGAGGACGGTTTCATTTTCCTGGTTGACCGGATGAAAGACGTTATTATCTCCGGCGGTGAAAACCTGTATCCCGTCCAGATTGAAAGTTTCCTGGTTGCTCATCCGCTGATTCACGACGCCGCTGTCATCGGGCTTCCGGATGAACGTCTCGGCGAGATCGCCGCGGCCATCATCCAGAAAGAAGAAGGTGCGGAGTTGACCGAAGAAGACGTCAACCGCTTCTGTCTGGACCTGCCCCGTTACAAACGCCCCCGCAAGCTGATTTTCGCGCCGGTCATCCGCAACCTGACCGGTAAAATCGACAAGCCGAAACTTCGTGAAATCTATGGCGGAACAAGGCTGGTGGAAAGACAGAACAATTCGTAATTTCGTACAGTATACCGGTACTTCAGAATAATCGTCAGACAAATGCCCCTGAAGTCATGCATGCAGACTTCAGGGGCAAATTAATTGTATGCCAAAAAGGAAGCCGGAGGCTGAATTCCGTTCAGTCTTCGAACGGGAAGCGGTACGGCAGTCCCAGCGTATCCCGGACCTCCAGGATTTCCTTCTGCACGGCTTCGCCGACCGGAACGCCTTTATCCTTCCGCTCCAGCCATACCAGATATTCCTTCTCGCCGGCCGTATAAATCCGGTCCCGGCCGGGAGCCTTTTCCGAAGCGCGGAGCGAGCGGCAGATATCGCCGGCAGTCTTCCTGAAAGTATCCAGGCCCATAAAGGCTTCCGGATCCACGACGAAGAAGAAATGGCCGAGATGGTACATTCTCTTATTTCCATTTTCGTCAACGCCGGACAGGGCTTTCATAAATTCTCCGCCGGCCAGCGCCGCGGACAGGATTTCCACGACGGCCGCATAGCCGTAACCTTTATAACCGCACATCTCGTCGCCCGAGCCGCCCAGCGGCGCCAGGGCTGCGTCTCCCGATACCAGCGCTTTCAATATCTGTTCACTGTCCGTCATCGGTTCGCCGTTCCTCGTTACGATCATGCCGGCAGGCGTTTCTTTCCCTTCCCTGGCATAATACTCGATTTTTCCGCGCTGCACGATCGAAGTCGCGCAGTCCAGGCAGAACGGGAATTCTTCGTCAGTCGGCAGGGCAAACGTCAGCGGATTGGTGCCCATCATATTTTCCACGCCGTACGTCGGCGCGATCGAAGGCCTGGCGTTCGTTCCCGTAATGCCGATCAGTCCCTCTTTCGAAGCCATTGTCGCCCAGTAGCCGGCAATGCCGTAATGGGTGGAGTTCCGGATCGCGCCGCCGGCCATGCCGCAAGCTTTTGCTTTTTTGATCAGCATTTCCATCATCCGGTGGCTGGCGACCATGCCCATGCCGTCATGGGCGTCCATGACTACAGTTGTCGGGGTTTCTTTCAGGATTTCAATTTCAGTAACCGGCTTCAGCGTCCCGTTTTTGATCCGGTCGATATAAATCGGCTTAAAACGGTTGCATCCGTGGCTCTCGATCCCGCGCCGGTCGGACTCCAGAAGGACGTCCGCGCAGACAGCCGCATCTTCCTTCGGAACCCCGTATCCGATAAATGCGTCTGTCAGAAAATCATTCATTAATTTCCAGCTTACGTAAGGTCTTGTTTCCATCATATTTTTCTCCGTATCGTACCTCTTCAGGGTTTTGCCCAGATCATCGCGCAATGCACCGCTTTTTTCCAGCCGTCCAGATGCGCCCGGCGCTCCTTTTCCGACATGGAGGGTTCAAAGCGTTTGTCCAGCTGCCAGTTTTCCAGTATTTCCTCCCGGCTCTTCCAGTAACCGGCGGTCAGACCGGCCAGATAGGCTGCGCCGAGCGCAGTCGTTTCCACGCATTTCGGGCGTTCGACCGCCGTATTTTCGATATTCGCCTGGAAAGTCATCAGGAAGTTGTTGGCGCTCGCGCCGCCGTCGACTTTCAGGCCGTTTAACGGGCTTCCGATGTCTTCTTCCATCGCGTGAATCACGTCGTGGCTCTGGTAGGCAATTGATTCCAGTGTTGCCCGGACCAGTTCGTTCCTGCCGATCCCCCGCGTCAGGCCGACGATCATACCGCGCGCGTAAGGATCCCAGTACGGCGCGCCCAGTCCTGTAAAAGCGGGTACGACGTACACACCCTGCGTATTGTCAGCCGCAAGGGCGTACTGTTCTGACTGCGGTGAAGATTCGATGATCTTCAGGCTGTCCCTGAGCCATTGGATTGCCGCGCCGGCCACAAATACGCTGCCTTCCAGCGCGTACTGCACTTCCCGTTCCGTGCCGGCCGCAATGGTCGTTACCAGCCCGTTTCTGGAATCGACCCGCTCCTTACCGGTATTCATCAGGATAAAACTGCCGGTGCCGTAAGTGTTCTTGACGTCTCCTTTATGGAAGCAACCCTGCCCGAACAAAGCGGCCTGCTGGTCCCCGACTGCCGAAAGGATCGGGATCTCCTCGCCGAAAAGAGAAGGATCCGTCACCCCGAACCGGTACCCGGACGGGCATACTTCAGGCATCATGGATTTCGGGATATGGAACAGTGAAAGCAGTCCGTCGTCCCATTCCAGTTTCGAAATATCGAAGACCATGGTCCGCGAGGCGTTGGTATAATCGGTCGCATGGACCTTTCCGCCCGTCAGGTTCCAGATCAGCCAGCTGTCGATCGTTCCGAACAGGAGTTTTCCGGCAGCCGCCTTCTCAGCGGCGCCCTCTGTATGCTCAAGAATCCATTCGATCTTGCTGGCGGAGAAATACGCGTCCGGTACAAGGCCTGTTTTTTTACGGATTTCCTTTTCGTAACCCACATTTACCAGTTCGCCGATCCGCTCGGCGGTACGGCGGCACTGCCAGACAATCGCCCTGTTCACCGGCTTTCCGGTTTCTTTGTCCCAGACGACGGTCGTCTCGCGCTGGTTGGTAATTCCGATCGCCGCAATGTTTCCCGGAGCCGCCCCGGCTTTTTCCATCGCCTGTTTCGCGACCGCCAGCTGCGTATGCCAGATTTCCTCCGCGTCATGTTCTACCCAGCCGGGCTGCGGATAATACTGCGTAAACTCCTGCTGCGCCATGCTCCGGATATTTCCTGCATGGTCAAACAGGATCGCCCGTGAACTGGTCGTCCCCTGGTCCAGCGCCAGAATAAATGTCTGCTCTGTGCTGTTCATACGGCCCCCTTTCATTTGTATGTATCACTTACTTTATTAAACAGATTTCAGCAGTTTCTTCCTGAAATAATTAAAGCATATCAGATGCACCGCGGCTGTCACCGCCCATGAAATCGGGTAGGAAACATACAGGATCTGCAGGGTCCTGTACGCCGCAAAAACAGTAAAGACCCAGACGACCCGGAATACGCAGGATCCCAGGAGGGACACGATCATCGGGATCACCGAATGGCCGAGCCCCCTGACGCCGCCGCACGACGTATCCATCCAGCCGCATATACAGTACGGCAGACAGGTGATCTGCAGCCGGACCAGTCCGTACCGGATAGTTTCCGGATCCGACGAATAGATGCTGAGGAGCGGCGTCCCCAGCAGATAAACCCCGGCCCCTAGCACCAGTCCCGTCACGGTAACGACTGCCAGGCACATTTTCAGCACTTTCCCCAGACGTTCGTATTTCCGCGCACCGTAATTCTGGCCGGTAAACGAAATGCATGTCTGGGCGATCGCGTTCATCGCCATGTAAACAAAACCTTCCAGGTTCTGGGCGGCAGCGTTTCCCGCCATGGCGACCGAACCGAAGCTGTTGATGGAAGACTGGATCAGGACGTTGGAAAGATTGAAAACAACGCCCTGCAGGCCTGCCGGAATCCCGAATTCGAGGATCCGCCGCACTTTATCCCCATACAGCCGGACTTTTTTCAGTTCGAGGCGGAAATCACCCTCCGCGTTCATCAGGTTCCGGACGATCAGGAACGCTGATACAGCCTGGGAAAGGACCGTCGCAAGTGCAACGCCCCCGACGTCCATCCGGAAGGCAATGACAAAAATCATGTTCAGGACGACGTTGACGATGCCTGCCGCGGTCAGATAATACAAAGGCCTTTGGGTATCCCCGATAGCCTGATGGATGGCATTTCCGAAGTTATACAGGAAGTTCAGCGGCATCCCGGCAAAATAGATCCGTAAATAAAGAGTGGAAAGACCCAGGACTTCTTCCGGGGAACTCATCAGGATCAGAATCCGGCGGCACAGGATAATGCCGATTGCCGCTAGGAGGGTCCCGCAGAGGAGGCTTAGCGCGATCGCCGTGTGGACGGTCTCCTGGAGATCTTTTTTCTGTCCGGCCGCAAAATACCGGGCAACCAGGACGTTGACCCCGACCGACATCCCGACGAACAGAGATACCAGCAGATTGATAATGGAAGTGGTGGAACCGACCGCCGCAATCGCCAGCGGCCCAGAATCCGAAAACTGGCCGACGACGACAATATCGGCCGCGTTGAACAGAAGCTGGAGCATGCCGGAAAGCATGAGCGGGATAGAAAAACGCAAAATCTTCGGGAGCAGTGCTCCCGAAGTCATGTCCATCGTGTTATGTATGGTATTTCTCTGCAGCATAGTATTCCTTCTTCAGGTCTTCTCCCGCAGAGATATCTGTTTTCCGGACAAATCTCTGTCCGGCGGCAGTCGTACTAAAGTGTCGCCGCCATGACAGCCTTGATCGTATGCATCCGGTTCTCCGCTTCGTCGAAGACGATCGACTGCGGGCCTTCAAAGACCTCGTCTGATACTTCCATGCAGTCGATCCCGTATTTTTCAAAGATTTCTTTCCCGATCGCCGTGTTCAGGTCGTGGAACGACGGCAGGCAGTGCATGAATTTCACCTGCGGCCCGGCGGCGTCCGTCAGTTCTTTCGTGACGCGGTAAGGCACAAGGTCGCGGATCCGCTCCGCCCAGACTTCCGCGGGTTCTCCCATGGATACCCACACGTCTGTATACAGGACGTCAGCGCCCTGCACCGCTTTATAAGGATCGGTTTCAAATACAAGTTTCGCGCCGGTTTCAGCGGCGACCTGCCGGCAGGTCTGCGTCAGCGCCTGATTCGGGAAATAAGCCTGCGGCGCGCAGGCCGTAAAGTTCATTCCCATCTTCGCGCAGCCTGCCATCAGGGAATTCCCCATATTATAACGGGCGTCGCCCAGATACACCAGCTTCTTTCCCTTAAGTGTCCCACAATATTCCTGAATCGTCAAAAAATCCGCAAGGACCTGCGTCGGATGGAATTCGTTGGTCAGGCCGTTCCAGACCGGTACGCCCGCATAGTGTGCAAGTGTTTCCACGATCTCCTGCCCGTACCCGCGGTATTCGATCCCGTCAAACATCCTGCCCAGGACTCTCGCCGTATCCGCCATGCTCTCCTTTTTTCCCATCTGGGAGCCCGAAGGATCCAGGTAAACCGGATGGATCCCAAGGTCCGCCGCCGCGACCTCGAACGCGCACCGCGTCCTGGTGCTGGTTTTTTCAAATACCAGCGCGATGTTTTTCCCGTTGAAGACTTTCTGGGAGACCCCGGCCTTTTTTTCCTTTTTCAGCTCCGCAGAGAGTTCCAGCAGCTTTCCGATTTCATCAGGCGTGAAATCCAGCAGTTTTAAAAAACTCTTTCCTTTTAAAAAGCCAATCAGTTCCGACATAGGACACCTTCCTTAATGATCGTCAATTATATCTGACGCGGATTTTCTTTAATTTCCTGCGGACGTCCCTGACCTGGGCCGCCACCTGCTCCGGGGAAGTTCCTCCTTCGCTGTTCCTGCGCTTAACGCACTGCTGCAGGCTGACGGCTTCGTAGACGTCTTCCCCGATCAGTTCACTGTATTTCCGATAAGCTTCAGGAGGCATGTTTTCCAGCACCCATCCCTTTTCCAGACATTCCGCGACAATCTGCCCCGAAATCCTGTAGGCTGTCCGGAAAGGTATCCCTTTCCCGACCAGGTAATCCGCCAGGTCTGTCGCGTTGATAAAGCCTTCCTGCGCCGCGAGCAGCATTTTATCCTTCCTGACGGTCATGGTCGAAAGCATCGGCGAAAGGATCCCAAGGCACGCTTTCACCGTATCACACGCATCGAACACAGCTTCCTTATCTTCCTGCATGTCTTTGTTGTAGGCCAGCGGAAGTCCTTTCATCACGGTAAGGAGCGTTATCAGGTCACCATATACGCGGCCTGTCTTGCCGCGGATCAGTTCCGCCATATCCGGGTTTTTTTTCTGCGGCATGATGCTGGAACCGGTAGTGTACTCGTCCGAAAATTCAATGAAATGGAATTCCAGGCTGCTCCAGAGCACCAGTTCTTCCGCGAAGCGGGACAGATGCATCATAACCAGGGACAGTGCCGAGGTCAGTTCGACCACGTAATCCCTGTCGGAAACGCCGTCCAGACTGTTCTTCACAACGGCCGGGAAACCAAGAAGTTCCGCTTCCTCCTGCCTGTCTGTCGGAAAAGTAGTCCCGGCCAGCGCGCAGCATCCGATCGGGCTCTCGCCCATACGGGCGGCGCAGTCCGCAAGCCTTCCGATATCACGTAAAAACATATAGGCATACGCCATCAGGTGCTGCCCGAACGTAATCGCCTGCGCCCGCTGCAGATGAGTATAACCGGGCATGATCACGCCGCGGTTTTCGGACGCCCGGTCTGTAATTACTTCTGCCGTGTCTGCTAACAGGTCCGTGATCTTTTCGATTTCATCCAGAAGATACAGCCGCAGGTCCAGGGTAACCTGGTCGTTGCGCGAACGGGCGGTATGAAGGCGTTTTCCCGCCTCCCCGATCCGCTCCGTCAGGACTTCTTCCACAAACATATGGACGTCTTCCGCGGAAGGATCAATCTCAAGCTTCCCGCTTTTTAAATCCTTTTCAATTCCGGAAAGGCCGTTTATGATCTTCCGCGCTTCGGATTTTGCGATGATCCCGCAGTCGCCGAGCATTTTCGCGTGCGCCCTGCTTCCCCGGATATCCTGCATGACCATCCGTTTGTCCACCGCGATCGAAGAATTGAAATCGTCCGCCAGCCGGTCGGTTTTCCCGCTAGTCCGGCCTGCCCACATTTTCGCCATTACAGCAGTCCTTTCTCGCGGAGCGCCTGCACTTTCGTCGGCAGTCCCCAGAGGTTGATAAAGCCTTCGGACTGGCGCTGGTCGTAATCACTTTCGCCGAACGTCACCAGGTTCTCGGAATACAGCGAATACGGGCTCGTCATGCCGGCCGGGATGATATTGCCTTTATACAATTTCAGTTTTACACTTCCGGTCACGAATTTGTTCGATTCATTTGCGAAGGCGGTCAGCGCTTCCTGTAGCGGCGAGAACCATTTGCCGTTGTAAATCAGGTCAGCGTAATCCACAGCCAGTTTCTTCTTGACGTGCAGCGTATCCTTATCGACCGTGATCATCTCCAGCTGTTCGTGCGCGAAATAAAGAATCGATCCGCCGGGTGTCTCGTACACGCCGCGGTCTTTCATGCCGACCAGGCGGTTTTCCACAATATCAATGATGCCGATACCGTTGCGTCCGCCGATTTCGTTGAGTTTTTCGATGATCTTCGAAGCCTTCATCTTTTCGCCGTTTACCGCAACCGGCGCGCCCGCTTCGAAATCCAGCGTAACGTATTCCGGTTTGTCCGGCGCCGTGAACGGGGACACGCCCATTTCCAGGAATCCCGGCTTGTCGTAATCCGGTTCGTTGGCGGGATCTTCCAGGTCCAGGCCTTCATGGCTCAGGTGCCAGAGGTTTTTATCCTTCGAATAATTGGTTTCCCGGGAAATCTTCAGCGGGACCTTGTGCGCTTCCGCGTAATCGATTTCTTCTTCACGGGACTTGATCGTCCATTCGCGCCAGGGCGCGATGATGTGCATGTTCGGCGCAAAACGTTTGATGGCCAGTTCAAACCGGACCTGGTCGTTTCCTTTGCCGGTAGCGCCGTGGCAGATGGCGTCGGCGCCTTCTTCCAGCGCGATCTGGGCGAGCTTGCGTCCGATGATCGGGCGCGCGAAAGCGGTTCCGAGCAGGTACGTCTCATATTTCGCATCCATTTTAAGAGAAGGAATAATGATCTCGTCGACCATTTCATCCACCAGGTCGGCAACGATCAGTTTGGAAGCGCCGGTCTTCAGAGCTTTCTCTTCCAGCCCTTCCAGCTCGTCCGCCTGTCCGACGTTGCCGGAAACTGCAATGATTTCAGGATTGTTATAGTTTTCCTTCAGCCACGGGATAATGATGGACGTATCCAGTCCGCCGGAATAGGCCAGTACGATCTTGCGGATATCTTCTTTTTTCATGATGTCTCCTTCTCATTCAGCGTTTTCATTATAAGATAAGCACCCGCCTGACGGCGGGTTCGTTGTCACGTTCCTTACAATATCTCATTTATATGCATGTGTCAAGATATTATGTGCATATTTTCGTCTATTTATGCAATAATAATGTATAAATTTTCGTCCGGTTATGGCAGGGGGTTGGCCTTGAGAATCCTGATCAGATCGCCGGCGTTTTCTTCCGTGACATACATTCCAAAACCTTTTTCATATAAATCGTCATATCTTTGTCCGTAACACATACAATTGATCAGGACGTCTCCCGCTTCCGCCGTAAAGTGGTTTACATCCAGGAAATTACTCCTGTCGTCATTGAATTCATTATGTCCGCTGAAGTTGTAGTAAGGGGTAACTGCCGCCAGTTTCTCCAGGAATTCCAGGTAACCGCACTCAAGCGCCGCCTGATAAGTGACAGTATACATCGGGTGCGTAAAAACGATCAGTTCCACTCCGTTTTCCCTGCAGAGTCCGGCAATCTTCCGGATATCATCGATCGTTTCATCTATGTAAATTTCTGTGTTTGGGAAAGTAGGCTCTGCATTGTCAAAATCATAAAAGGTTTTCCGTCCATAGTCTTCGTTCCATCCGTATCGGTAAAACCGGTCTGCAAATCCGGGATCCGGTTTATTCCATATGATTTCGGAAAAGATTGCGTCTGTCACCATAGCCGGGTCGAAATAAAGTTTTAAAAAAGCCGGAATATTGGATTTCAGGTATTCATACGAGGCTCTCAGCCCGCTCTCCTGATGACTGTCGGGACTCGTCGTATATGAAAGGACGTCGACGCCGATATAAATCCTTTCAGGTACAATCCCCGCGCTGATCAGTGTTCTGATATTATCCAGGTGTTCCTTCGGGAGACCCATGGAGTACGTCATGTTATAACACCGTTCATAGTCAATTTTTTCGACGTGGATCATTCCCACTTTGGAGGACCCGAATATAAAAGAATCAAATCTGTCCGGATTATCGAGAATATAAGACATTTTGACATAGTTCTTGTTCGGTTCCACCCCGTTATCCCTGATATTCCGCGTATGCATTACATTGTAGGGATCTACTGCCGCGCAGAAGCACAGATCCAATACCGCGAGAATGAGGAAGTATGCGATTATCCTGACCGCCAGTTTTTTCATAGACTCCGTTTTATCCTTCAAAACCGGAAATATACAAATTCGACTTCACTGATCGGACGGAACATAAGAACCGTGATTATCAGCAGCAGATATACTGCGTGCCGCACCGCAAAAGGGCGTCTTCCGATCCAGTCGATGACGTCTGTTTTCAGAGAAGCGAAATCATATGCCGACAGCAGGGCGATGCTTATTATTAACCTGATCAGTTCCGCCTTTCTGATTCCGATTCCTATACTCGAACGCCTGGAGCATCCGGTAATCAGATACCAGACAGGGCTGCTGATCCCGTCAAACATATGTCTGAAGAAGAAAAGCGCGTCATCGACCGACTGCGAACGGAACCATACCCAGGCAAACATCACAAATAAAAACACAATCACTCTGCTGACTGCCGCGGACAGCAGGTTTTTCGCGTCTGATTTCATAAACCGGATCCTGCTTTCCGCAGCCCGGGCTGCCCCGTGTACCGCGCCCCAGATCACAAACGTCCAGTTGGCGCCATGCCACAGTCCGCTTAGGACAAAAGTAACCATCAGGTTCAGGCTGCTCCTCAGTTTTCCGGCCCGGTTCCCTCCCAGCGGAATATAAACATAGTCACGGAACCATGTGGACAGCGAAATATGCCACCGTTTCCAGAATTCAGATATGCTTTTCGAAAAATACGGACTTCTGAAGTTATCCATCAGTTCGAATCCGAACAGTTTTGCCGTTCCTTTCGCGATGTCCGAATAAGCCGAAAAATCGCAATAGATCTGTACGGTAAAAAAGAAAGCCGCCAGAACAAGCGCAAATCCCCGGTAGGAATGCAGCTTATCAAATACTCTGTCCGAGAATATGGCGACGTAATCCGCGATAATTAGCTTTTTGAAAAATCCCCAGGTCATCAGTTTGAGGCCGTAGGCCGTCCGGTCATAGTCAAACCTGTGCTCCGACCTGAACTGCGGCAGCAGGTTTTCCGCGCGTTCAATCGGACCTGCCACCAGCTGGGGAAAGAAGGAAACGAACGCGGCGTAGACTATAAAACTGCGCTCGGCTTTCAGTCCGCCCCGGTATACGTCTATTACATAGCCTAAAGACTGAAAAGTATAAAAAGAGATGCCGACCGGCAGCAGGAGTTCCAGCGCGGCAGGGCGAAGTACTATCCCCATGCGTCCGGCTGCCCGAATAAACGATCCGATAAAGAAATCATAGTATTTAAAGACAAACAAAATGCTCAGACAGATAAGAACCGCCGCAGCGAGATACGCTTTTTTCTTTTTCCCTTCCGACTTCTCCGTCATCAGGGCCAGCAGGAATGTAGAAACCGTAATAAACAGCAGCAGAAGAGCGTAACGGGCGTCCCAGTTCATATAAAAAAAGTAACTGGCAGCAAGAAGAAGCGGGCATCTGTACCTTTCCGGCAGCGCCCAGTAAACGGCAAATACTACAGATAAGAAAACAATAAATCCGGCTGAGTTAAAACTCATTTATATCTTTCTCCGACACAGTGCAGGCATGAGGACACCATCATCTATCAATGATATCATTTCCGGAAAGTATACTGTTTCCGGATTTGCCGTAAAACTTACTGTTCTGCCGGTCTTTTCTGTTTCCGCAGAATATAACGCAGAAGGAGAAGCGCAAAAGCGGCGCCGAAGCTTTCTCCGACAGGAAGAGCTGCCGCCAGGCCCATTTCCCCGAACAGCCTGTCGAGCGTAAACATCATGGGAATATAGAAAACCAGTTCGCGCACTACCGCGTGCAGCATGGTTGCCCTGCCCTGCCCCATCGCCTGCATACAGTACGACGTATGATAATTAATGTACTGCACCGGCGAAGCAATGCACCTTATCCTCAGAAATGCGGCGGCATAAGCCACTGTCATCATGGCTTCCTCCATATTTACTTTTGAAGTACTTAAGAAGACACGGGTGATCGGGCCGGCGAAAGCAAACAGGATCACGATACTGACACCTGCTACACAAAGCCCCGTTTTTCTCGCATACCTGATTGTTTCCTTCATCCGCCTGTGATCACCGGAAGAATAATTATAGGCGATGATCGGGAGCATTCCCTGACAGATTCCGACGTTCACCGCATTCGGGATCCTGTCTACTTTCATGACGATGCCCATGCCCGCCAGAACCAGGTCTCCGTGTACGGAAGCAAGTATGTTTACGCAGATGTTGGCCAGGTCGAACAGTCCTGTCAGGATAAAAGAAGGAATACCGACCGCCAGTATATTCCTGACGGACTGCCCGCTGATCTTCAGGGAGTCCCGCGGGTTCATGCTGATCGGTGAAACCTTTGACGCGCCGCGGTATGCCAGCGCAAGATATCCGAAAGAAATCACATTTGAAACCAGCGTTGCCAGCGCGGCGCCGATCACTTCCCATCCTTTCGGAAGAAGTACAAACATGAAAAGCGGGTCAAGGACCATATTCAGGATACCGCCGGTGCTCAGCCCGACACTGGCCTTGCCGGCATAACCGGCATTGCGCAGCAGGTGGGCCAGGACAAGAGACAGCATGGAAGGAATTCCTCCGATAACCAGTACGATCGTCATATACTGGCGGGCAAATCCGATTGTGTTTTCCGATGCCCCGAGAAAATAGAGAACCGGGTCTGAAAACAGGCCCAGGAACGCTGCGTATAAAGCCGCAACAATCAGCGCTCCGAACAGGCTGAAGGCGCTGACCCTGCCGGCCTCTTCCAGCCTTCCGCTGCCCATCAGGCGCGCTGTCAGGCTTCCGCCGCCGACCCCGAACAGGTTGGAAAGCGCTACCGTCATCATCACGAGCGTCAGCGTCAGAGTCGTCGCTGCCACCATAAAAGAGTTTCCCGTCCGGCCGATAAAAAATGTATCCACCAGGTTATAAACCAGGTTGACCAGTTGGCTGATAATCGTCGGAACAGCCATGGTCGCAAGCGCTTTCGGCACCGGAGTATTCTCGAACAATTCTTTTTTGTCGTTATAATTTTTCTGCATAATTGTCTATTATACTCGCGGCGGAGGAAAACAAAAGAGGAGTTTTATCCAAACTCCTCTCCTCTTCCGGATTAATTAACGTCAATTGCCGCCGCTTCACGTATCCTGTCCGTAATACGCATTCTTCCCGTGTTTTCGGAGGTAGTGTTTGTCAAGCAGCGTCTGCTGCATTACCTCAGCCTGCGGGTTGAGCATCATGGCGTGCCAGTCCATGAACGCGACTTCTTCCATGACCACCGCGTTGTGCACGGCGTTCATCGGATCCGTGCCCCAGGCGAACGGCCCGTGTGAAAAAACAAGGACGCCGGGGACGTCAGCCGGGTCGATATCTTTGAATGTTTCCACGATGACCTTGCCGGTTTCTTTCTCATACTCACCGAGGATCTCTTCTTCCGTCATCGGACGGGTGCAGGGGATGGCTCCGTAAAAATAATCCGCCTGTGTGGTCCCCATGGCCGGGATATCCTTTCCGGCCTGGGCAAAAGTGACTGCCCACCGGGAATGGGTATGAACGATGCCGCCGCACGCCGGAAAAGCCTTGTACAGTTCGACGTGCGTTGCCGTATCACTCGAAGGTTTACATTTTCCTTCCACGACGTTTCCGTCGAGGTCGACGACCACCATATCTTCCGGGGACATTCCTTCATACGGGACGCCCGACGGTTTGATAACGGCCAGACCGCTCTCCCTGTCAATTCCCGAAACGTTGCCCCAGGTAAACGTCACCAGGCCGTACTTCGGCAGCAGGAGGTTTGCTTCGCAGACAGTTTTCTTAAGTTCTTCAAGCATTTTAATCTCCATTCCGGAGCGATCTGCGCGACGGGGCGCCGAAAAACTCGCGAATGCGGTTTTTCGGCTGCCATAAGGGCTGTTTGCAACGCTCCGGTACAAACAGCCGTGTGAAAAATCAGCGCATCAGCGTGATTTTTCAGACTGTTTCAATCGCCGTCTTTTCCAGCGGCAGCGCCTTTTTATAACGCTCCAGGAAGGAGTTGAATCCCGCGACGTCGGCTTCGCCCGCCATCAGCGTACTGGTCTTCGCGTCCATAAAGACTTTATTGTCCAGATAGTCCGGAAGGCTTTCGCCTTCTTCCTTCCAGATCACGTATCCGGCAAGAACCGCCATCCCGTAAGGGCCGCCTTCCCCGGCTGTCGCCATGACAGAAACCGGCGCCCCGATCGCTGCGGAAAGCATCCGCTGTCCGACTTCGGGCGTCTTGAAAAAGCCGCCGTGGCCGTACAGTTTGTCGACCGCGACCTGTTCCGTCTGCGTCAGGATATCCAGGCCGATCTTTAATGTTGCGAGCGCTGACAGCAGATGTGTGCGCATGAAATTCGCCAGTGACAGCGTACTGCCGGGTACCCGGGTAAACACCGGCCTGCCTTCATCCAGATCGGTTACGCCTTCACCGGAGTAATAATTGAAACTGAGAAGTCCGCCGCAGTCCGGTTCTCCTTCCAGCGCCTTTTTAAACAGCAGGGTAAAAAGATCGCCCATGTCAATCTTAAAACCTGCTGATTCTGCGAAATCGGCAAACAGGTGGACCCATGCGTTAATATCCGACGTACAGTTGTTGCAGTGCACCATCGCGACCGGGAAGCCGTCGGGCGTCGTAACCATATCGATCTCCCGGTGGAGCCCGAGTTTTTTATCCGTAACGATCATCGCGAAATCCGACGTTCCGGCAGAAACATTTCCTGTCCGGACCCGGACGGAATTGGTCGCCGTCATGCCTGTGCCCGCGTCGCCTTCGCACGGCGCGACAGGGATGCCTGCCTGCAGCATGCCGGAGGGATCCAGGAAATGCGCGCCTTCTTCCGTAAGCGTGCCGCCCGCCTCCCCGGCCAGGAGGACTTTCGGCAGGACCCGGCGCAGATCGGTCCCGGTCAGGTCCCTGAATTTCCGGAGCATCTCTTCGTCATAATCCATGATCTCGCTGTCGATCGGGAACATACCGCTGGCTTCGCCGATGCCCATCACCTTTTCCCCGGTCAGTTTCCAGTGGATATAACCGGCCAGAGTGGTCAGGAAAGCGATATCCTTCACATGTTCTTCACCGTTCAGCACTGCCTGATAATAATGCGCGATACTCCAGCGCTGTGGGATGTTGAACCCGAACAGGGCGGACAGCTTCTCCGCCGCTTCCCCTGTAATCGTATTGCGCCAGGTCCTGAACTCCGCCAGCTGTTTTCCGTCTTTGTCAAACGGCAGGTAGCCGTGCATCATTCCGGAAATGCCGAGCGCGCCGATTTCTGTCAGGTCTTTCCCGTATTTCTCTTTGACGTCACTCTTCAGCGCCGCAAAACAGGCCCGGAGTCCGTCATGCACGTCATCCATGGCATAGGTCCAGATCCCGTTTTCCAGTCGGTTTTTCCATTCAAAATCGCCGGATGCGACCGGGAAATTGTTTTCATCGATCAGGACGGCTTTGATCCTTGTCGAACCCAGTTCAATCCCGAGCGCACATCTTTTTAAATCAATCATATTCTCACCCATTCCGAAGCGCTTTACGCGGCTCCTTTCTTTTTGTTACCTCTGTGTTTACGCATCAGGACGACGCTCTGGAGCAGAATAAAGAAGCAAAGCATCGCGCCGGTCGTAATACTCTGCCACCAGGGATCGCGCAAACCCGAGGTAGTAACGATTGACTTAATTGTACTAAGTGTCAGCACGCCGAACAAGGTTCCGATCACGTTGCCGACACCGCCGGTAAGAAGCGTCCCGCCGATAATTGAAGAAGCGATCGCGTTCATTTCGGCCGCCGTCGCGTTCGTGGCATTGCCCGCTCCCGTATGCATCATGAAAACAAAACCCGCGATCCCAGCCAAAGTGCCGCAGATCAGGTGCGCCATAAATCTGGTCTTCCGCACGTTCACGCCCAGCATCAGTGCGCTCTGGCGGTTTCCGCCGACCGCGTAGAAATGACGTCCGAGCTGCATCTTGCGGAGCAGGATAAATACCAGGAGGACAATCACCAGCGCGATCACAACGCCGATTTCCATTCTCGCGGGAATCAGGACGCCTTTCTTGTTTGGCGAACCAAGCCACGGAATTTCTATACGGGTCTGCAGGATATCCATCAGGTCCTGCGGCGCTTTCTGCGGATCCACGCTGATAATGGTGATCATGCCGCGCGCAAAGAACATACCGGCCAGCGTAATGATGAAAGGCTGGATTTCCAGATAAGCGATGAGGTATCCCTGGACCAGGCCGTATGCCAGACCGATCAGGAGGGCCATGACCAGGGCCAGGACGATCCTCGCCCCGTCAGGAAGCCCGAGCGCCGCCTGGAGTTTTGCAAACGGCGCAAGATTCCCGTTCAGGATCATAACGCCCACCATCGCTACCAGCGCCGTTACGCCGCCGACGGAAATATCGATGCTCCCGTTGATCATAACGATCGTCAGGCCGCAGGAAATAATGATCAGGAAGGCATTGTCGTTCAAAAGGTCAAACAGCATCTGAGGTTTCAGGAAACCGCCGCCCCAGATGAGCATGGCCAGTCCGTACATGCAGAAGAAAATGCAGATTGTGATGGTCAGCAGAAGCTGGGTATCGGTAATGGGCTCCCTGCGGCGGGCTGTCATGTTCTTTTCATTGGCATTCATTATGCAGCCTCCTTTCCGGCGCCGGACGGGCGGTTAGCTTTCCGCTTTTTAAAGAAGTTGTCAACAGCCTGTTTGACAACCGGCGAACCCATGACGACGAGAATGATAATTACGATGGCCTTGTAAGCTTTCACATCCGTGGAAGGGACCTTCATGGCATACAGGGTAATGGTCAGCATCTGGATCGCGTATGCGCCCAGGACGGACCCGACCATCCTGAAACGGCCGCCGCCCAGGCTGTTGCCGCCGATGGCGACAGCGAGGATCGCGTCCATCTCGATATTGATTAAAAGCGTCTCGTGGTTAATCAGGCCCAGGCGGCTGACGCCGATGACACCGGCAATCGAGCAGCAGGCACCCAGAATGATGAAAGCCAGGAGCTTGATCCCGACATAATTGATGCCGTTCAGTCTTGCAGCGCGCTGGTTGATGCCGACCGACTGGATGTACAGTCTGAGGGTCGTGAAACGGAACAGGAGCCCGAACAGGATTCCCGTCAGGATGACGATCAGGATCGGCGTCGGGACCGGAATGCCGGGGATGAATCCTCCGATCGCGGTAATGATGGGACTCTCGACGGTCGGCGTTGCGCCGCCGTTGATCCAGTACGCAATACTCCGGCCGCAGGTGAAAAGTATCAGGGTCGCGATCATCGGCTGGATACCGAAAACCGATACCAGCGTGCCGCTGAACGATCCGAAAAGCATGGCGGCGGCACAGCACGCAAGGAACGCGGCTATGACGGTCAGCGCCGAAATGGAAGCGCCGCCCTTCAGGACTTTTACAAAAACGCTTCCGGCGATGGCGGCCAGGGCGCCGACTGAAATATCCTGTCCGCCTGACGCCGCCGTAACAAGCGTCATGCCCATGGCCAGGATGACCAGTTCCGAGGCGCCGTTCAGAATGGAAATCAGGTTGCCCTGCAGGACCGGGTCCCCGTTGTTGTTGGCAGCGAGGCTGACCGAGAAGAAGGACGGATCCCGTATGACGTTGAAAATCACCAGAATGACAATGGCGATGATCGGGATCAACAGTTGGGAATTATTCGCGAAGAAGCCGGATGACTTATTTTTATTCATTTCAGTTTCCACCTCCCGCAATTGTGCGCATGACGCGTTCCTGGGTCAGTTCGTCTCCTTTGAGTTCCCCGACGATGTTCCGGTCACGCATGACGATCAGCCGGGAACAGGTACGGAGCATCTCTTCGATCTCCGAAGAAATGAAGGTAATGCTCATGCCTTCTTCCGCGAGTTTCAGAACCAGTTTCTGGATTTCGGTCTTTGTACCGACGTCGATACCGCGGGTCGGTTCGTCCAGGATCAGATACTTCGGATGTGTTAAAAGCCACCTGGCCAGAATTACTTTCTGCTGGTTCCCGCCGGAAAGGGAGCCGACCGGCGTATCCGAAGAAGCGGTCTTGATATCCAGCGCTTTTACATATTCGTCGGCAAACGCTTCCGCCTGGGCCCTGGAGATCGGATGTGCCATGCCCCGGATGACCTGCAGCGCCAGGATGATGTTGTCCCGTACCGACAGGTCCGCGATGATGCCGTCGCCCTTACGGTCTTCCGCGAGATACCCGATGCCGTTCTTCATGGCGTCGAGCGGCTTGCTGATTTTTACAGGTTTGCCTTCCATTTCTACTTTTCCGCCGGTTACCGGGTCGGCCCCGAAAATCGCGCGGACGCTTTCGCTACGCCCAGACCCCAGAAGGCCGGTAAATCCATTGACTTCGCCTTTGGCTATATGAAAATCAAACGGCCTGCTCTCAGAGCTCGAAAGACCTTCCGCTTTGTACAGTGTCTCGGTCTTTTCATCCGCCGCCTTTTCTTTCTTTTTAATAACAGACAGTTCCTCGAGGTCCTTGCCGATCATCTTGGCGACCAGTTCGACCTGCGGCAGGTCTTTTACTTCATATTCGCCCACCAGTTCTCCGTTCCTGAGAACCGTGATCTCATCGCTGACTTCATAGACCTGCTCCAGGAAGTGCGTAACGAAGATGATCCCGACGCCCCGTTCCTTTAAGTCGCGCATCAGTCTGAACAGCATGGCAACTTCCTTGTCGTCCAGGGAAGATGTCGGTTCGTCCAGGATCAGTACTTTGCACTCTGTATCCACCGCCCTGGCAATCGCCACCATCTGCTGTACAGCCAGGGAACAGCTGCCCAGCTGCTGCTTCGGCCTGGCGGGAATGCCGAGATTATCGAGCAGTTCGCCTGCCCGCTTCTCCATCGCCTTCCAATCGACCGTCTTTCCTTCGCTCCTGCCGATGAACATATTCTCGGCGACGGTAAGGTTAGGGCAGAGGGTGATTTCCTGGTAAACCGTACTGATGCCGTAACTCTGCGCTTCCTGCGGGGAGCGGATGTTAATGGCATCCTCAATCCCGTCGATGCGGATCTCCCCTTCATCCATGGTGTAAACGCCCGTCAGCACCTTGATCAGCGTAGACTTGCCGGCGCCGTTTTCTCCCATCAGCGCGTGAATCTTTCCTTTGCGCAGCGTAAAATCCACATTATTCAACGCTCTCACGTTCGGAAATGATTTGCAGATCCCGCGCATCGTCAAAACGATATCGTTTTCCATCCGCTCTTTCTCCTGTAGGTTCCTTTTCCTGCCGGAACAGCGCCTGCCGTTCCGGCCTGTTTCTGAAAAAAGCGCGGTGCGGACCGCGGATTACTCCACTCATCCACACCGCGCTGTTTGGTTTGTACTATTCGTACCTATAAATTCTCTCTGTCCGTATCCGGATTATTCGCCAAGGCCGTAGGTGTTGATATCTTCCTCGGTGATTTCACGGGCATCGAAACCTTTTTCAACAGAGATGATCTGTTTCGCATCGTTCAGGCCTTCAATAGCGCCGCCGCTCTGAAGAGTCTGGATCATGTCGCTGATAACCTGAGCCTGGAACGGGCTGCACTGTCCGTCATAGTTCCAGTTGCCTGCCAGCAGTTCGCGAAGAGCCCATTTGTTGCAGTCAAAGCCCATAACCACGACGTCTTTGTCAACACCGTGCGTGATGCCTGCTTCGTCAAGGGCCGCGACAGCGCCTTTGGCCATGCCGTCGTTTTCAGCATAGATTACGTTGAAGGGCTCTTTGGAGTTGATGACGGATTCCACGATCTTCTTAGCTTCAGCTTCATCCCAGGTAGCTGTCTGCTGGACAACTTTGTTCATCTTGCCGGAAGCAAACTGTTCGTCAAGAGCGCCTGTACGGCCGAGCTGAGCATCGCTGCCCATTGCGCCCTGAATGTGGATGACGTTGTATTCAGGCAGTTCCAGGGAAAGCAGCCAGTTAACGGCGGTCTCGCCTTCCTGTGCCATATCGGAAACGACAGCGGCTTCAAACAGTTCCGGATCGCAGTCGATCATACGGTCGAACAGGAAAACGCCGATGCCGGCGTCCTGGGCATCTTTCAGGACAGCGTCCCAGCCGGTGGTCTCAGCAGCGGAGATCAGCAGGTAGTCGACGCCGTCGGTGATGAACTGACGGGCTGCGGACAGCTGCTCATCGTTTTTGATGCTGTAGAAGAATTTCGCATCGTAGCCGTTCTCTTCGGTGAAAACACTGGTAAAGTCGTTAACGTTCGCTTCACGGTAGCCGGACTCTGAAGGCGGATTGTTGACAACACCGACCTTGATCAGGCCTTCAGCGGGAGCAGCGGGTTCCGCGGCAGCTTCAGCGGCAGCGGGTTCAGCAGCGGCGGGAGCGGCAGCAGGAGCTACCGAGCAGCCGGCCATCGTCATAACCATGCATGCAGTCAGGACAAGCGCAAGAATTTTTTTCATCGTTTTTTCTCCTTTACTTTTTTGTAGGCGGGATAACAGTTCCCTTTGATCCTATCAAACCACTTCCCTTCCCGCACAGTCAACGGATGCAGGGCCTTTCCGGGCGAAAACGTGAAAGCAAATAAATACAACTTTTGGTATAATATTCAAAAAGAATACAACTTTAGAAAAAAGGGGTTTTTTTACGGTCCGGGCGCTTCAGAAGTGTGTTTTTTTACGATCCGGGCCGGCAAAGCCGGCGGAATTCCCCCTGTAAAAATCAACAAAACGGGAAAACGGCATTTGTTTTTTTAATCAGCCGCCCCAGAAAGTCATTTGAAAATCTGCCTTCTCGATAAGAAAGGATAAAAAATCATGGCTGCTAAATATATCGTTCTCGCCGCTCAGTTAAGGCGTCTCTGTCTCAGACTGAAACGCCAGGGAAAACAAAAACTCCCGGGCGAAGCGGAACTGGCACAGCGGACCGGGAACAGCCGGCAGACAGTCCGCCACGCGCTTTCGGTGCTCGAAAACGAAGGCCTGATCCGGCGCCGGCGCGGGAGCGGCACTTATCTTTCCGACAGTACGGAAAACAGAAGCAGCCGGATCGCCATCCTGGCAGACAGCGCGGAAGACTATCTGTATCCGCAGCTGATCAGGGACGTGGAAGCCGTCTGCTCCCCCGAAGGTTTTACGGCAGAGGTTTTCCCTACCGGAAACCGGGTCATGTCTGAACGGGAAATCCTCACGTCCCTCCTGGCCGACCCGCCGGCAGGAATCCTGATGGAAGGCTCCAAAAGCGCCCTTCCGAATCCAAACGGCGACCTTCTTTCCCAGATTGACAGACTGGGGATTCCCGTTGTTTTCCTTCACGCCCCGCTCCCCGTTCCCGAGAGCGCCCCCTGCATCCGGGACGACAATGAAGGCGGCTCAGGAATCCTGGTGCGTTATCTTCTCGGCAAAGGCCGCAGGAAGGTCGGCGGGATATTCAAAAGTGACGACGTCCAGGGAAAAGAACGATACTTCGGGTATCTTTCGGAACTGATCAAAAAAGACTGCACGCCCGATGAAAAAGCCATCCTCTGGTACAATACCGAAGACCGCAGAGCCCTGCTGAACGGTACATACCGATGGATAGAACAGTATGCGGAAATCCTGATAAAAACGTGCGACGCCGTCATCTGCTACAATGACGAAATCGCCTATCCGCTGATCCGGTATCTCCTGAAGGCCGGCGTCCGTGTCCCGGAAGATATCGCCATTGTCAGTTTCGACAACAGCCATTACTGCCCGATCAGCCCCGTCCCCATTACTTCCCTGAGCCATGAAAGGCATCAGATGGGCGCCATGGCGGCCGGCGCCCTGCTGAATCTCATCAATGGAAAAAGCGCGCACTCGGCGCGCCTTACCTGGAGTGTTAAAGAAAGGGCCAGCGGCTGAAAGCTCAGTATTCCCTCTCCCGGATCAATTCTTCGTTCAGGACGCCCGACGAGAAAAACGTCTCGTCGACGTACGTCAGCTTCGCCGGCGTTTCCCCGGCTTCGAGCTGAGAAATCAGCGATGCAACGCGGGGACCGTGCAGCGGGTTGCACTCCACACAGATATTGATTTTCCCCTGGAGACACATTTCCAGCGCGTCCCGGACCGCATCGAAAGAAATAATCATCACGTCGCCGTCTTTCCCGTAGCTGATCCCGGCTTCCTCGAGCGCACGTATCGCGCCGAAACTCATATTGTCATTTTCGCTGTAGATGACGTCGATCTGATCGCCGGTACTTAAATAATCCCGGACCAGTTCGTAGGCTTTGGCTTCCGTGTATTCGCCTTTCAGTCTGGCTGTGATGGTCCATCCGGGGTGCGTGCGCACCGCGTCGTCCAGTGCCTTCGTCCGCTGGATCTGGGCAGTCGCGCCGTCCGTTCCCTGGATATGCAGGATGCGGAGCGGCTTATTCAGCCTCCCCTGCTGCTGGACCGTTCCTTCCAGCCACCGGATTGCCCGCTGCCCTTCCGCGAGGAAGTTGGAACCCACCCAGCTGGTGTAAAGGCTTTCGTCCCTGACCGCGATCTGCCTGTCCACGATAATTACCGGAATACCGGCGTCCTTTGCTTCCTGCAGTACGTCGTCCCATCCGGATTCGGCGATCGGCGCCAGAACAATATAATCCACGTCCTGCTGGATAAAATTCCGGATCGCGAGAAGCTGGTTTTCCTGCCGCTGTTTGGCGTTATCAAATATCAGTTCATATCCGTTTTTTTCGCTGAGCGCGCTGATCATGGACGCAGTATTGGCCATACGCCAGTCCGATTCCGAACCGACCTGGGAAAAACCGACGCGGATCAGTTTTTCGTCCCGGTCCGCTTCCGCCTGCCGGCTGCAGCCGGGAAGACACAGAAGTACAGAAACGGCAGCGATTATCATCAGTATATGCGCCTGCACTGTCCGCAGGATTGTTTTATTCATGATGCTCCTCCGTCCTGAACGGAATACTGACGGTCACGGAAGTCCCTTTGTTTTCCTCACTCTCCAGCCTGAAATCCAGATCTTTGTCAAACATCAGTTTCAGCCGCTTGTAAGAGGCCAGAAGCCCGAACCCGTCGCCTTCGCTCATTTCAAGCGACCTTCTCAGTTTTTCCAGTGTTTCTCCGTCCATCCCGACGCCTGTATCCCGTACGTTCAGGACTGCCCGGTCCCCGTTTTTCAAACTGCTGATAAAAATGCTTCCGCCTCCCCGTTTCGATTTGATCCCGTGGTAGATGGCATTTTCGACAAGCGGCTGCAGCGTCATCTTGGGGATGAGACATTCGTCCGCTTCCGGGTCCATACGCAGTTCGTACTGCAGGACATCCTTGTAGCGGACCTGCTGTATTTCGAGGTAACTGCGAACATGAAGCGCCTCCTCGCGCACTGTGATGATGTCCTTGCCGTTGGAAAGAAACGAGCGGAAATAGTTGGAAAGACTCGAAACCATTTCGACAGCCTGATCGTTTTTCCCCGTCTCAACGAGCCACATGATGGCGTCCAGCGTATTATAAAGAAAATGCGGATTAATCTGCGCCTGCACCAGGGAGAGTTCCATATTTCTCATTTTGATCTGTTCCTGGCGGTTTAATTCCATCTGCTCGTTCAGCCGCGTCACCATTTCCTCCAGGCCTTCACCCAGTGCCCGGAGTTTTCTGTCTTCCGCTACCACCGGAGGCCGCGCAGACAAATCGCCTTCCCCAATTTCCTCCACCCGGCTGTACAGCTCGTCGACCGGGCGGGTAATGCTGCGTGTGAGCCGGAAACTCCGTTTCAGGGACAGTACTACTACCAGGACGATCAGTGCTGCGGAAAACAGAACGCCCGTAAGAAGCAGGATCCTCAGCCTGTCTTCCATGGTCGCCAGCACACCGGCTTCGTGATACAGGTAAGTATACATATATTCCTGGATCAGTTCCGTTACGACGTAGACGTTGGTCTCCAGCTGATGCATCCGGCTGTCATACCCTTCCGTCTCCTCAATTCCGGCAATACAGTCATTGAGGTTTTCACAGAGATTCAGCACGCTGTTGACGGCCCGCCGGCTTTCCCTGTTCCTCGTGTTTTCCAGAAGCTCCGTAGCCAGTTCTTTCGCAGTCGCGACTTCATCGAGCGGAATCTCGCTGCTGCTGCCGGTCACGAAATAATACATTTTCAGATCGACTTCATCTTTGAAATTCTGGTTGAACCGTGAAGCGGTGGAAATATTCCTGCTGACTTTCGCGTATTCCAGACTGTAACCGACAAACACAAGCAGCATAAAAAGCACAAGGACACAAAGCGGAGCCGCCAGATGGATTACCAGCTGCCGGATACGCCCGTTTATGGAATTAGGATCGTGTTCTGACGCTCTTTGTCCCATGCCTCGTTATTTTTCCTGTTCACCGCCCCGGTATTCACGCGGCGTTAAGCCCTGTGTCTTTTTGAAAACAAAACTGAAATAATGCGGATCCTTGTAACCGGTTTCCGCGGCGATCTCACCCGTTCGTTTTTTACTCTGCCTGAGCAGCTGCTTGGCGCGGGTCATCCGTTTCTGCGTCAGGTATTCCACGAAAGAAAGACCCATCGTCTGACTGAAAACGGCGCTTAAATAGTTGGCGCTGATGTTGATGGCCCTGGCGACCGTGTTGAGTGAAATGTTTTCGTCCGTATAATTCCGGTCGATATATTCCAGTGCGCTTTCCACCAGTTTGCTGCCCTGTTTTTTTGTTTCCTCATCCCTGACTGCAACCGCGGCTTCCAGGACGCCGGTCATATATTTTTTCAGGTCCGCGGATTCATCCGTTTCCGGCGCGGGCAGACGGTCTGCGAGGAGCCCCCGGCTGATCCCCAGTTCTTCGATCGCCGCAAGCGCGTTGACACGGGCGCTCAAAAGCAAATAGTGCCGGAAAATCAGTGAATCCAGCGAACTCCCGAGCGCGCCGAAATACTCTTCAACAAAATCCCCGATCTCATTTCCCGATCCTGTCCGGATAAAGCTGCGGATCAGCATCGGATCCGCCGTTCCTTCGTCTACAGCGTCGTAATTATCTTCTTCCCCGGCAGGATTCCCGATTTCCCCCGACCAGAACACATGCTGTCTGGGCATCAGATGACGGTAAGCCAGCGCGTGGCCGGCCGCCACATATGACTGCGGAAGTCCGCTCAGCCTGTTTGTCGGCGTACCGACCGCTGCGTACCAGTCCATTTTCAGGCCCGGTTTCTCACAGTTTGAACGGATGATGTCAATGCACCGCTTCGTCCTTCCGTCCAGGAGGCCGTCCGGCGATTTTACCAGAACCGCATAATTCAGCACGCCTCCCCGGAAAACCAGGAAATCCGGGACCTGGTACAATTCTTCCAACAGCGCTTCCCTGAGGACTGCCGTCTGTTCCGAATAAGCCGCGCTTTCCTCGCTGGACTGGAGACTGAAAAGGACAATATTGAAGCAGTCTGCGTCCAAGTCGATTTCCAACCCGGCTGCCTGTTCGTAAATCTCCGATACACTGAGCGCGCCGCTGACCGTTTTTTCGAAAAAAACGCGCCGCGCGTAGTGTTCATATTCCTGTGATTCCCGGGTGAACTGCCGCAAATACTCCTCCTGTTCCTGCTCTTCTTCAATCCGCTTTTTCGTTTCTTCCAGCGCCTTTATCATATTGGCTTTGGTAATGGGTTTAAGCAGGTACTGGTCTACATGCAGTTCGATCGCCTGTCTGGCATATTCAAAATCATCGTAGCCTGACAGAATGATGATCCTGGTCTTCGGCAGTTCCTTACTGACCAGCCTGCTGAATACCAGGCCGTCCATAAACGGCATTTTGATATCAGTAATCAGGATGTCAGGTTTGATTTTCCGGACCATGGGAAGCGCCATTTCCCCGTCGGACGCTTCTCCCGCGAAAACAAATCCGTACTGGGCCCACGGGATCATATCCCGGAGACCCTCCCGGACGATGCTTTCATCTTCAGTGATAAATACCTTGATCGGCTCCATTTACTCACCTCTGCCGCCGGGATAGTATCCGTCATCCGGATAGTTTTCGTTATAATCCCCATATCCGCCGTCCGGATAATACCCGTCGTCCGCGTACTGACCGTCTTCCTCATAATACCTGCCGTCCGTGTACTGACCGCCGCCGGCATAATCATCATTCCGGGAAAACTCGTCATCCAGGTACTGTACGCTGTATCTTTCCCGGTACTCCCGGTTCTTCCTTTCTCTTCTGGCTCTCGATCTTTCCCTTCTTCTCCTGTTCTCCTCATTTCTTTTCCGGATCATCAGAAAGACAAAAGCGGCGGCGGCAATCACAAGCAGAGCGATGAGGACAGGAATAACCGGAATGACGGAACGCCTGAATTCCGCGTGGATGGACTGCGCGTCTTCCATGCTTAAAACATCCCAGGTCAGTGTTTTTCCGTCCTCCGAAACCGACGTCGCGTTATGTGACTTCGGTTTTTTCGGAAGGGTCACCCGTACCGTGAATACTCCGCCCATCTGTCTGATCGTATCGGCCGATTCCCTGAAATCCCCGCTGTTACTGCCGAACTTCAGCGGCAGATCCAGGATATAGAGAGAACCTTCCTTTGTCAGAATCTGTTCTGATCCTTCGAGCAGCCCGGATTCTTTCAGGTCCAGATTTTCCTTTGAAATGCGGTAGCCTTTATACCCGCCTCCGGAATAATCTTCCACGTCCCAGCCTTCGTCTTTGTATTTCTGCAGATCGTCCGGCGATAAAGCGGATCCGTCCTCCGCAAGGGAAGACACCGTATCATGCAGGGCATAAACAAACGAGACGTCGCCTTTTCCGTTTCTGTGGATATTCATCCCGATTTCGATCCGGACGCATCCGGCCAGGCCGGCGGCGACAGCCAGAATCATTACCGCGAGAATCAGTTTTTTAACGAACCTCATCACTTTTCCCCCTGTTCCGGCCAGCCTTCCTGTCAGAATCCGGCATAAACAAACTCGACCGAACCGAAATATCCGAAAACCAAAATAAACCATACTATACAGAAATAAAGAAACAGGTTTTTCTTTTCCGACAGATCCGGCACCCGGATCCTGATATTATGATAATACAGGATGTTCACAAGGACCGTCATAACGAAAAACAGAATGCTGTATGAATAAACATATGTCACGCCGGAACGGAAAGTGAACAGCTGCCGGCACATGACCAGAAAACTGCCTGCCGACCTGCTCCCGAAAAGCATTGTCGTGATGACAAAAAATACGTCCGTGCATATGATACACAGCGTATCCCTGACCCGTCCGCCGTTTCTCCCGCCATTCTTCCCGGAACAGAGTGCATAAACGGAAATCACAATTCCCTGGACGATTCCCCAGCATAAGTAATTAGTACTCGTCCCGTGCCACAGTCCCGACAGAAACATCGAAACCATAATGGCAAAAACCATCCGGGCTTTTCCGTTCCTGCTGCCTCCGAGCGGGATATAAACATAATTCCGGAACCATTCCGACAGGCTGATATGCCACCTTCTCCACAGATCTTTCGGGTTCCGGCTTAAGAACGGCATATTGAAATTCCGCCTCAGCTTAATGCCCATCATTTCAGAAAGCCCGACCGCAATGTCCGAATAACCGGAGAAATCATAGTACAGCTGCAGGGAATATGTAACGCCTGCTATCAGGACGGACAGCCAGCTGTAAGCGCCCGGAGCCTGAAATACCGCCTCCGCACAGACCGAAAGCCGGTCCGCGATGACGATTTTTTTGAACACGCCGAGTAAAACCGTCCACAGGCCTTCATTCAGGCTCCTCCGGCTGATCCTTTCCCGGATGCCTTTCAGCTGGGGAAAGAAATCGTCCGTACGAACAAGCGGCCCGGCCGTCATTTTCGGGAAGAACGATATATACAGGGAAAAATCGGCAAAAGAATCGGCATATACGTATCGTTCCCGGTATACGTCGGAAAGATACCGGATGATCTGGAGAGTAAAAAACGAAATACCAAGCGGCAAAATAATGCCGCTTCCTCTGAGGGAGGAGAATTTTCCGTCAGCGCTTAACAGATTCGTAAACGGCGTAAACAGTTTAAAGAAGAACAGCACCGCGGCGTTCAGAATGATACCGGCAGCCAGGAGATTCCTCCCCGCTGTCCTCTCTCTGCCGGCCGGAAGCCGTTTCAGGGCGATTGCCCTGGAAATCCGGAAACTGATATACTCGTCCGCTATCAGAAGAAGGAAAAAACGGATATCCCAATAAGCATAGAATATATAAGACGCCGCCAGCAGGATCTGTTTGATCCTCCGGTCGTCATCCGTCCGCCGGACCGCAAAGCAGGCCGCTGCCGCCAGGATGAAAAAAGGAACGGAAATCACTGTCATCCTACAGCCCTTCTTCCTTCAGTTTCCTGTACAGCGCTTCCGCAAGGATCCGGTGTCCTGTACGGTTTAAATGTCCTTTGCCGGGCGCAGTGTTGAAGAATCCATACGGAACGGTATGCGTTTCCGAGTATTCCCGGAGGAAATCATCGCCGACATAGCATAATCCGATCCCGTTATTTTCACAGGCATTTTCAAGAAGTTCCAGTTCTTCCGGACTGGTATTCAGTTCCATCTCCCCCGCTTCGCTGATCGAAATATACGGATGAAACAGCACGATGATCGTCCCGTCAAACTCGCTCCGGATCAGTTTTAAATCTGAATCCAGCGCCTTTTCGATTTGTTTTCTGAAGCGATGAACCGAATTGACGGCCCGGACTGCGGCCGGGCCCGAAATGACCGTACCGGCCTGGAGAAATGCGTCCCTGTCAAAGGTCTTTATATTCTTTATCTGATAATTTGCAATATATGCTGCGGCGGGCATGTATCTTTTAATAAAACCCATGAATCTGGAAGAGGACGGCTCATTTTCAAGCAGCGCGGACACGTCCGCTTCCGGCCTGTACTCCCGCTGGTCCCGGGCAGTATTCAATATCGGAAGGACGCCGATATTATTGATCTGGAGAACAACCGCGTCCGCTCCGGGGAATTCGCCGACCAGAGCGTTGAATCCGCCGACCAGGTCCGCCAGTGTACTGCCGCCCTGGGCTACACAGTAAACCCTGTTCCTGCCGTATCCGTTTTCTTCCAATAGGTTTTCCAAGATGGCCGCGTATCTTTCCTGCGGCATTACCTGGACGGCGTTGGTATGTGAATTGCCGAAGCAAAGAATAAAATCCTGTTCCTGGCATTCATGCGGATTGACGTATCCTCTGGAATCCGTGCGCACAAATCCCAGCCCTTCATCAGCCGTCACAATAAAAGAATCCGGCTGATAGATCCCGGAAGTAGCGCCGTAATCTCTGTTTATCCATTTCGCGTCCAGGCTGTATGCCGCACAGACAAGATTCACAGCGGCGAAAGCGGCGATACAGACGGTGATCCCGGAAAGGATCTTTTTCAGTGTCATCAGGTTTAACCCTTTATGAAAACCGGCCTGTCAGATAAACGGACGGTTCCCGGCATTTCCAGCCAGGAACCGTCCGGTCGTTGCTTCATAATTCATCGGCGGAACACATTCAGCCTTTTTCCAGCGCGAGCGTCCTGGTTGTCGCGTCGCATACTTCGGAAGGTCCGAAGTACTGGATTGCGCCGGGATATGTAAAGCAGGTGTTTTCCGCCCACTCTTCCCTGTGCGCTTCAAAGTATTTGAACGGTTTCCCGTCGAGTTCCACGAGCGCCTTTCTGATAACCGGCTTGTCCTCGCCGTGTCTTCTTTCCATATTCATCATCTTCGTGATGGGCATGCCGCCGGCCACCCATTCTTCCGCCGGTTTCGACAGATTGGAAACCTTGGAAAGATATCCGTTGCATCCGTACTGGATCAGCATGCAGGCATTATAGCCAAGCGAATAGCAATAATCCGAATCGAAATTCGACGGGAACGCACACCGGCCTTCGTAACCGAAGAAATGATGGAGCGTGTTGAATTTGCCTTTGTAAGTGCCGGCTTTTTTGCGCTGCGCCAGTTTTTCGCTGACGATTCCGGAGAAAAGCTTTTCAGACTCGATCAGAGAAACCTGGACGTTCCCGTGCGGGTCTCTTTCCAGGAACAGCTGCTGCTGGATGCCTTCCGGCAGGATTTCGAATACCGTCATGGCTTCTTTCGACAGGCCGTTCCGGATAAACTCGTATTTATCTTTCCACGCCGTCAGCGCGTTGAATTCCTCCGCCTTTTCACCTGCAAGGAGTTCATTGATTTCGGCAATAAGCGCTTTAAATTCGGGAACGAATTCCACGACGCCTTCCGGAATAATCGCAACGCCGAAGTTCATCCCCTTCGCGGCGCGTTTTTCGACAGAATCCGCGATATAGTCCGCAATCTGGGAAAGAGACATTTTCTTTTCCGCGACTTCCTCGCCGATCAGGCATACGTTCGGCTGCGTCATCAGCGCGCATTCCAGCGCGACGTGCGACGCGGAACGGCCCATGACTTTAATGAAATGCCAGTATTTCTTGGCGGAATTGGCGTCTCTCTCAAGGTTGCCGATCAGTTCGCTGTAGGTCTTGGTCGCCGTATCGAAGCCGAAAGAGCACTCGATGTCTTCGTTCTTCAGATCGCCGTCGATGGTCTTGGGGCAGCCGATCACCTGCACGCCGGTTTCGTGCGCCGCGAAATACTCCGCCAGTACCGCAGCGTTGGTATTGGAATCGTCGCCGCCGATAATGACGATCGCCGTAATGCCGTGCTTTTTGCAGACTTCCGCGGCGACGGCAAACTGCTCCTCAGTTTCCAGTTTGGTCCGTCCTGACCCGATGATGTCGAATCCGCCGGTATTCCGGTACTGATTAATATACTCATCCTCGAAAATCAGATAATCGTCATCCAGAAGACCGCTCGGGCCGCCCTTGAATCCGTACAGCACGTTTTCCGGGTTGGTCGCCTTGAGCGCGTCGTACAGGCCGCAGATGACGTTGTGCCCGCCGGGCGCCTGTCCGCCTGACAGAATGACGCCGACAACCTGCTTTTTCGCTTCGGAAGTGTTGACGCCCTTTTTGAAGACAATTTCATTTTTGCCGTATGTATTGGGGAAAAGCGCTTTAATCTTTTCCTGGTCAGCAGCGCTCTGCGTCGCTTCGCCGATTTCCATGCAGATTTCGGAAATGCCGTGTCTTAACATTCCGGGAAGTTTCGGCGCGTACTCGTATCTTGCTTTCTGAAGGGGTGAAATACTCATATCATTCTCCATTCCGGAGCGCTCAGTACGTTTTATCAACGGTGCTCCTGTTTCTTTGCCTGTTTTCAGGAACTGTAAAAAGCAGTCCTTGTGAAACCGATCTTTTTTATAATACACTAAATTTGTGAAATGTACTAACCGGGAGTTCTGAAGCGTTTCTGAAGGAATTATCAGGATCATATCAGGGAGGAACCATGGAATTAAAGCCGGTCTGATGAAAGACCTTCTGGGCCTGTTTCATAGCTGTAAAGGAAATATTGTGCGGGCTGAAGACGCCCTGGAAGGCTGCGCCGGGCTGGTCATCTTTGAAGATCCCATTTTCGGAGTCAGCAGCGCGGAGGATGAGATTTACCGGACATATAAAAAGAAAGAAGTCATCGGCGAAAACTTCCTGCTGCCGACGGAATGGCTGCCGGATGCGAAATCGGTCATTTCCTTTTTTGTCCCCTTTTCAAAAAGAATAAAGGAATCCAACCGGGGCGATATAGAAAACATTTCCCCGGAATGGCTGCACGGCCGGATCGAAGGCCAGGCCTGCATGGATGAATTCACGGGAAAAATGGAAGCATATTTCACGGAGCGCGGTATAAAAACCTGTGTGCCGGCCACCGACAAACGGTTTGCCGTGCAGACGACACCGCTGCCGGAAAGCGACCCGAAAGGCGTTCATATCGCGAGCAACTGGTCGGAGCGGCACATTGCCTACGCATCCGGCCTCGGCACCTTCTGCCTGACCAGGGGCCTGATTTCTTCCAAAGGAGTGGCAGGCAGATACGGAAGCATTATTATTTCCGAATCCGTGGAGCCCGACAGGCGCCCTTATACCGGTGTCTACGACTATTGCATCCGGTGCGGCGCCTGCATTAAGCGCTGCCCGGTCGGCGCCATCAGCCTCGAAGGCGGCAAAAACCAGATACTGTGCAGGCAATGGACACAGGAAATGAAAAAGCGCTATGATCCGCGGTACGGCTGCGGAAAATGCCAGGTCGGCGTCCCCTGCGAAAGCAGGATTCCGATATCCGTATCCTGAAAACACATAGAACAAAATCTGAAGAAATGCAAAATGTGAAAACTATTCGGACTGTTTTTCCGCTCCGAACCTTTTTACAATCCTGCCGACCATTTTTTCGTTTGCAGGAAGAAAAACGCCCGCAACGGGTCCTACCAGTGCCACGCAGATCAGGGTTCCGATTCCGACTGTCCCGCCCAGCAGAAAACCGCACAGCGTAAACAGGGCGTCCGCCGCCAGCCTTGCGATACTGAATTTTACCTTCAGCTTATCAGAAGCGGCCACCGCCACCAGATCATTGGGTCCGGTACCGGCATCTGATTTTATGACGATCGTCATCCCGTAAGCCAGAATGACACAGCCGGCCACCACCATCCCGATCCGCAGAATAAGGGAATCCGCGGACGCTGCGGCCGGTCCCAGGAATCCTGTAAAGAAATCAATGATCGGCCCCCCGCAGATCATGCACAGCAGCGTTCCGATCTTTACATAGTTCCTGTCTATAAGGGCAATGATGAGCATGATCAGGATACTGATACCCATATGCACCCTTCCGTGCGTCAGAAAAGACAGTCCGGGATTTCCCGCCAGTTTCCTTGTTATTCCCTGGATCAGCACATTAAAAGGATCCGACCCGAGATCCGAAAGCAGGAAAAGGGTAACGCCGAAATGAGCTATGACCAGCCCTGCCATCAATATGGCCGATCTGACAATCCACTCCCGTAAAGTCCTTCTTCCCATTTCCGATATCCCCGCTTTTCTTACACACCTGTTCCGGCGCCGCTGTACTTCAGGCACAGCATGGTGATGTCGTCAAACTGCGCCGTACCGCCCGCGAAATGATCAACCGCGCCGCGGACGCGGCTGACCAGTTCCTCTGCTCCCGCACCGGCGTCTTCATTCAGCGTTTCAATCAAACGTTCCTCTTTGAACATTTCGCCCTTAGCGTTTACAGCTTCAGGTACGCCGTCCGTGTAAACAAACAGGCAGTCCCCCGGCCCCATTACAAATTCGTGGGCAGTATACTGCGCTTTTTTCCGTATACCGACCATCATATCGTGCTTGTACTTCACCAGTTCAAAATTCCGGCCTGCACGCCTGACCGCCGGGTTTTCATGTCCCGCGTTGCAGACTCTGCATTTTCCGGTGGAGAGTTCGAGCACGGCCAGCCACACGGTTACGAACATCATGGATGAATTCCGCTCGCACAGCTGGGCATTAACGTTTTCCAGTGCCTTTCCGGGATCGCAGGTTTCCATCATCTGGTTTTTAATCAGCGTTTTTGACACCATCATGAACAGCGCCGCGGGAATCCCTTTTCCTGAAACGTCGGCAATCGCCAGCCCCAGGTGATCGTCGTCAATCATGAAGAAATCGTAGAAATCGCCGCCGACCTCCTTGGCCGCCGTCA
>JAEEGL013697156.1_pt1 | contig 41030 bp, 27 predicted proteins | sample 9134231 | NCBI WGS metagenome assembly JAEEGL01 (sample SAMN16246548, study PRJNA631951) | gut metagenome | biome: gut microbiome; feature: rumen; material: fiber-attached | host: Bos | place: Iran: Karaj | collected 2018-10
AATAAGGTAGTCATAAATATCAATAAATCAAATACTAATAGGGTGTTTCACCAACAGAAAATGGAAATTATATCATTATATCATTATATCCATATGTCTGTAAATCAGGGAATTACGGGCAAAAAGAAAGCGGACAAACCGCCGATTTCAGCAATTTGTCCGCTTTGGCTCCCCCTGTTGGACTTGAACCAACGACCCTCTGATTAACAGTCAGATGCTCTAACCAACTGAGCTAAGGAGGAATATTTTGTTCCGGCTTTGTTGTCGGGATTGCAAAGGTACAACCTATTTTTGAATTTGCAAAGTTTTTATTAAAAATTTTCATAAAAATCGCTACCTTTGTAGATGCATTGACCTAAAGCCGCGTAAATCATGGATATCGACCTGTTGGCCAAAATGGTGAAGGAAGTGATGATGGACCATGACGCCGTCACCCTGCCGGGTGTGGGCGCTTTCATGGCCGATCTGGTTCCTGCCAGCTTTGCCGACAAAGGCTACACCATCCACCCCCCTTACCGTCGGCTTTCTTTTATGCCCCGGCAGGGGAACGACACCTTGCTGGTGGATCTCTACGCCACTTCCAACGGGATCTCCCGGGACGACGCCACGCAGATTCTGGTGGCCTTCCTCTCCGAGATGAAGGAGCAGCTGATGGTGCGCAAGACCATCGTCTTTCCGGGTCTCGGCCGGCTTCGCGCCACGCGCGAGAACCATTTCTTCTTCGTGGCCGATGAGGACCTGGACATCTATCCCGCGGGCTTCGGCCTGGAGCCCATCTCCCTGAAGACCCATGTGGAAACCCCGGAGGAGGTGGCTGCCACGGTCTCTTCCCTGGCCGCAGAACTCCTGGGCCCTGAACCGGCCTTGCCGGCGGCGGCTCCGGCGGCGGAGATGGCCGATCAGGTCGGCCATGACGCAAAGCCTGAGGAAGAGATGGCCGGTCAAGTCGGCCATGACGAGGTTGCTGGCCATGACGCTGAAGCCGTGGAGGCGCAAAGTGATCACAATGGTCCAAAAGATGGGACGTTTGAATCAAAAATGGCCGAAAATGATCACAACGGTCCAGTTAATGGGACGTTGCAATCACCAGACCCGGCAGCGGCGCCATCATCTGAGCAAGCGGCCCCCGCGCCCGCGCCTACACATGCGCCAGTTGCCCCCGCGCCTAAGGCAGAGGGGAAAAAGCGCTCGTGGAAGGGGCTGTGGATTACGCTGGGGGTGATGGCAGGCCTTGTCCTGGTGGCGGCCGCCGCCCTGGCCATCCTGGGCCGCGTGGCACCCGCCTGGCTGGATCCCTTCCTTTACACGCCGGAGCAGCTGGAGGTCCTTTATCCCTAAATGAACAAGTATGACGCCCGTTACCCGAGAAGGATATAAGTTTTGTCAGGCCCTGAGCATCCCTTGTTACCATGCCAGCGCGCAGATGCTCCTGAAACCGTCCGCCTTCATGGACATTGCCCAGGAAATTGCCTACTGGGCCGCCCAGGAGCTGGGTTTCGGTTACGATTCCCTGCACATTCACCATACGGCCTGGGTGCTCTCCCGCCTGCACATCCATTTTACCGAGACGCCCCTCTGGCGCGACCTGGTGCGCCTGTACACCTGGCACAAAGGGGCCAACGGCCTGTTCTATGTCCGTGATTTCGACCTCCGCGCCGAGGATGGCCGGCCGCTGATTACCTGCACCAGTTCCTGGGTGGTGATCAACGAGCAGACCCGCCGCCTGGTGCGCCCCGAAGAGCTGGCTTCGCAGCTGAGCCTGCTGGGGCAGGTGGACGACGCCATCGCCGAACCCGCCCCCAAGCTGGTCCTCCCCAAAGACGCCGTGCTGGAAGAGGCCGGTTCCCACGAGGTGAGCTATTCGGACGTGGATATCATCGGCCATACCAACAACGCCCGCTACATGGCCTGGGCCATGGATGCCCTGCCTTTTGAGCAGGCCTGCCGGCCGGTCCGGGATGCCTACATCAATTTCAATAAGGAAACCCGTCCCGCGGAGACGGTGCAGCTGTACCGCTGCTGCGACGGGCAGGGAGCCTGGTTCGTAGAGGGCCGCACCCCGGACGGCAAGTCCTGCTTCATTGTCAAACTGGAATTCTGAGTCTTATGCACGATCTGTTTTTCGGCACCGGCATAGCGCATACCATCCTGCTCATCGCTTTCGTGGTGGGTGTCGGCCTTTATCTGGGCCGGTTCAAACTGAAAGGGATTTCCCTGGGCTCCACCTGGATCCTGTTCATGGGCATCCTCATGGGACATCTGGGCTTTCGGGCCGATGCCGGTGTCCTGCACTTTGTGAAGGAGTTCGGCCTCATTCTCTTCGTCTTTTCCATCGGCCTGCAGGTGGGTCCCGGCTTTTTCCATTCCTTCCGCAGCGGCGGGGTGAAGATGAACCTGCTGGCGGCCTTTAACATCCTGCTGGCCGTGGGGCTCACCTACGCCCTTTCGCTCTTTACCGGGGAGGACCTCAAGACCCTGGTGGGCGTCATGTCCGGCGCCGTCACCAATACCCCCGGCCTGGGTGCCGCCCAGCAGACCTACATTGACGTGGCTACGTCTGCCGGCGTGGCGGGCACCATCGCCAGCTCGGCCTCCGAGAACCTGGCATCGGCCTACGCGGTGGCCTACCCCCTGGGTGTGATTGGCGTCATCGTGATCCTGATCCTGGGCAAGGCCCTGTTCCGGATCGACCCGCAGCGGGAACTGCAGGACATCAAGGCGGCCGAAGACAACGCGCCCCGCGCCCGGCGCATGCATGTGGCCGTGGAGAATCCGGCCATCTTCGGGAAGAAACTCTATGATGTGATCCAGAGTTTCGGCGGGGATTGTGTCGTCTCCCGCGTGATGAAAGGGGAGGACATCATCTTCCCGGCCCCGGAAACGGTGCTGGAAGAAGGCGATAAACTGCTGCTGGTGACTTCCCAGTCCGAGGTGGACCGCCTCCGCATCCTCTTCGGGCAGGAAGTGCCCATGCACGTGGAACAGTGGCAGGAGAAGGACCATAACATGGTGACCCGCCGCATCGTGGTCACCAAGCCGTCCCTTACCGGAAAGACGCTGCGCGATCTGCGGCTCCGTTCGGCCTTTGGCGTGAGCGTGACGCGTGTCATCCGCGCCGGCGTGGAACTTGTGGCCAGCCCCACCCTCTACCTGCAGATGGGCGACGGGCTCATCTGCGTGGGCACGTCCGAGAATATCGGCCACCTGGCCCAGAAGGTGGGCAATTCCAATGAGGCGCTCAACAAGCCCAACCTGGTCCCCATTTTCCTGGGCATCGTGGTGGGTATCCTCTTCGGTTCCATTCCCATCCGCTTCCCGGGCATCCCGCAGGCCATCAAACTGGGCCTGGCCGGCGGCCCGCTCATCATTGCCATCCTGCTGGGGCACTTCGGCCCCAAGTACAAGATAACCACCTATGTGACGCCCAGCGCCAGCATGATGATCCGGGAGATCGGCATCTCCCTCTTCCTGGCGGCCGTGGGCATCGGCGCCGGCGCCAATTTCTGGAGCTCCATCGTGGGCGGCGGTTACTGGTGGATTCTCTACGGGGCGCTCATCACGATGATCCCCATCAGCATCACGTTTGTGGTGGCCCGGCTGCTGTGCCGGCTCAATTTCTTCCAGATCTGCGGCCTCATCAGCGGCTCCTGCACCAATCCGCCGGTGCTGGCCTTTGCCCAGGGTATGTATGGAAGTGATTATATCTCTGTGAATTACGCCACGGTGTACCCGCTCACCATGTTCCTGCGGGTGCTGGTTGCGCAAGTACTCATCCTCATATCCTTTGCCTGATGCTCTTCGACCTGGTATATCCTTCGACGCCCGCTCCCTTGTACCCGCTGCCCTCGGCCGAACATCCCGGCCGGCGTGAAAAGCCTACCGGCGAGCGCCTTCCCCTCGTGGAAGCCTCCGGGCTGGTGTATGGCCAGGCGGCCCGCAGCTGGTGTCACAGCGGCGCGCGTGCCCTGCATCCCGTGGTGCATCTGCACATCATAGACCGCGAGGGCCGGCTGTATCTCCAGAAACGCGCCATGACCAAGGACCTGCTGCCCGGCTATTGGGATACGGCCGTGGGCGGACATGTCTCCTACGGCGAACAGGCCATCGAGGCCCTCTACCGGGAGGCCTCCGAAGAACTGGGCCTGCAGGCCTTCAATCCGGTGCTGCTGGAAAAGTACGTCTGGGAAACCCGCCGCGACTGCGAACTGGTCATCGTCTATGCCTGCGTGGGCCATCCCGACCTGCATCCGGACCAGGATGAAGTGGAGGAGGGCCGATGGTGGGATTTCAAAGCCCTGGAGAAAGCCATGGGCACCGATACCCTTACGCCCAATTTCGAGGCCGAATTCACGCGCATCCGTTCCCGGCTGCTGGCGCTTCTGTAAGGACGCTTCCCCAAGTCTGGTCTATGGCCGCCCGCACGGCGGCGTCTGCCCGCTCCGTGAGACCGCGGTAGCGGTGGCAGTGTGTGCCGGCGCAAACGTCGAACTGGCTGTGCACGGGGCCCTCGTGGTTTTCCAGGGCCTGGGGCCGATGCTCCAGATACGTGACAAGCTGCGGCGCATTGTCCAGCACAGGCCCTTCTGAACGGGGTTTTCCGGCCTGGCGGCGGGCGCATTGGGCCAGGAGCCAGCTGCGCAGTTCCACGGCCCGCCGGCGGAGCGCTCCGGCATCCTTTCCTTCGGCCTCCAGGGCCAGGACGCCCAGCAGGTAATCCTCGGCGCCCACTTCGTTCACGGCCTGCACCAGCCCTTTGTGTACGATGAAGCGCAGCGTGCCGGCATAGCGGGCGGGACCGTCTTCCCCGTAGATGATGAAGGAAGGCTCGGCAAAGAGCGTGGAAATGGTCACCGCCTCGAAAACCAGCTCGTCGTACAGGACACCGTTGAAGTCAATCTTGCCTTCCCGGTAGCGGACGGTCTGCTGGCCCGCGCCGTCGGAGATGATCTCGAAACGGATTTCCTTCTGGGCCGCGATACCGGCCGATATCCGGGGCTGGGTGCGCACCAGGCGCCACAACAGGCGTTCCTCCTCCTCCGGGGAGAGGGTGACATCGGCATAGATGCCGGCCAGGACCTCCGGGGTGATGCGGTCGAAGTCCTCCTCCCGGGGGATGACCACAAATCCGGCCATGTCGGCCGCCCCCGGCAGCAGCGGGAACCGGGACCGGGCGGCGCCGCGGAGGGTGACGAAGGCGCGGAACTCGCCCTCGCTGCACCAGGCATAGGCGTTGAAGCGGGGCTCCGTCTCCTCGGCCATGAGGTTCATGCAGTCCAGGAGGCGGTAAAAGAGCTTGGCCATGGATTTGGCCGTCTGGGCACGCAGCAGGAAAACCCCGCGGTTAAAGCGTTTGTAGTGGTACAGGCGGGCATCCCGCACTGCATCCAGCGCTTCCATCTCCTGCGGGGAGAAGTCGCCCGCCGCCGCGCTTCGGAGCAGGCGTTCGGCCACCCGTTCCAGGGGCATGTAGCCCCGCGGGCAGGCCTGGAAATGGGCGTGGCCCGGGACGGTGGTGCCGCTGTTGGGGCTGTTGTAGAATACCAGGTAACCTTCCAGCGCCTGCGCCAGGTCCAGCATGTCCGGGAAACGGTGCCAGATGGTCTGGGGCGTATGGATGTCGCGTGTGATGACCAGGTGGTTGGGGAAAATGGGCGCCCGGTTCACCAGGATGTTGTATTTGCGCCCTTTCCGGCCCTCGAAGGGCAGGGTGTGCTGATGCTCCAGGTAATTCTCCTCGCAGAGCGGACAGCCGTGGTCGAAGATGGGGACACGTCCCGGATTGGACTGGAGCGTGACCACCAGGCCGCCGTAGGGGAGCGTCCGCGTCCGGGTGCTCTTCAGCGCCCGGTACTTGGCTGCCACCGCCGGCCACACCGACAACTGGTCGTGTACGAATTTGTCTATCTGGTTTACCACTATACAAAGATAGGCAATTTTTCAAAAAAGGAACTCCGCCAAGGCGGCGGAGTTCCCAACACTTATGAAGTACCTGTTAACGGTACACGTTGTACTGGTTGTAGAGAGATCCGTACATCTGGCCCAGCACTTCCAGGTAAGGCTCGCCTTCGAAGACGGTGGTCCGGTAAACGGTGTTGTCCACCATGAAGTACTCGATGCCGTTCATGACGATGATCTCATAGTCATCCGGGAGGGAGGTGACCAGGGCACCGGCCGGCGGGATGATGGTGGTATAGGATCCGGAAGCGGTGATGGTGTAGAACACCCCGTCCTGGTAGAAGTAGTCGGATCCTGCGTAGGCGTAGCTCTGGACCAGGCCCAGCTTGTTGGCCAGTTCGTAGGCGGTGAGGGCCCGGTTGGCGTTGAGGGCGTAGGTGCCGGAAGCGTAGCGGGCGGCCTCGCGGGCGTTCTGCTGGGCTACGATGAGGTTCTGGCGGGCAATGGTGTTGTAATAGTCAAACACGGCATTGTAGGTGCGGTACACATCGCAGTAGTAGGAGAAGCGGATGGCCCTCAGGATGGCCCGGTCGATGGCTCTCTCCAGCGGCGTGCCGAAAGGAGGACGGCAGACGACATACACACCACCGAACGGACGATAATAGACGCCTTCATAGAAGTAGTAGTCAATGCCCCAGTGGCTGATGCGGCGATAGGAAGGAGGCAGGGTGTGGATGCGGTATCCGTAATAGTGCGGGTGATCGCCCCAGAAGTATCCTGCACGGTCCCAGACCAGAATATCGCGCTGGCGCGGCGGGATGCGGTGCATGTCGTGGTTGTTGTCCACGCGGTAGTTGTTGTCGTAACGGTAGTTGTTACCGTTGTCCTTGTAATAGCCGCTTCGGGCGGCGTCTTTCTCCACTACGGCCGTATTGCTGCCGGAGGTGAGGCCGGCGCGGCTCACGTTGGAAGAGGAGGAAGAACGGACGGCCGAAGAAGACGTCTGCTGCGTGCGGGTGGCACGGTCGGTCGTGGTATTGTCGGAAGAAGAGCGCACGGCACTGCTGCTGGAAGAGGAGCTGCTGCTGCGCACGGCCGAACCGCTGGCGGAGCTGGCGGAACTGCTGGAGCTGCTGCGAACGGCCGATCCGTTGGAAGAGCTGCTTCGGGTAGCGCTGCCGGTGCTGGTGTTGCTGGTGCCACGGCGCACATCCTGCTGGCCGGAAGAGCTGGCGCTGCTGCGGGTGGCGCTGGTGCCAGCACTGCTACGGGTGGCGCTGCTGGAAGAGCTGCTCCGGGTAGCGCTGCCGGTGCTGGTGTTGTTGGTGCCACGGCGCACATCCTGCTGGCTGGAAGAGCTGGCGCTGCTGCGGGTGGCGCTGGTGCCGGCACTGCTACGGGTGGCGCTGCTGGAAGAGCTGCTGCGGGTGGCGCTGCCGGTGCTGTTGTTATTGGTGCCCCGACGCACATCCTGCTGGCCGGAGGAGCTGAAACTGCTGCGGCTGGCCGAGCCGGAAGAAGAGCTGCTGCGGGAAACCGAGCTGGAGGCGGCGCTACTGCGGGAAGCGGAACTGGAGGAACCGCTGCTGCGCGTGACGGCGCCGGAGCTGGAACTGCTGCGGGAAACGGAACTGCTGGAAGAGCTGCGGGTGGCACTGGCGGAACCGCCGCTGCTTCTGCGGGTCTGGGAGAACATATCAGGAGCCGTGACCAGGGAAAGGACCAGTACCAGGGAAACGGCAGATGTCAACATTCTTTTCATGGCTTCAGTGTTTTAAAGGTTAACGGTATAAATAATATTTCTGGGAGAGCGTCCGGAAGTCTTCGGTATCCTTGTTCCAAAAGGCAACGATGTCGTCCACCATAAGACGGTCTCCGAAATGGGTTCTTACATAATCCGTACCACAAACGATATCCATCATGCGAGTTTTCTTCATGGGATAGGGCGAATGGTCGGGCCAGAGCTGGTTCACGGCCTGCATAACATAGAACTGGACCAGCGTGACGGGAGCTGCTTCCCAGTCGGTGAAAAAGAACTGGACGCCGTGCACCAGCTTGCCGGCCAGGGAGCCGGAAAGGGGTTTGTAATGGATGGTACGGAAGGCCACGCCCGGGATGGCGTAGCTGTCCAGGAGGGCCTTCAGGGCATCGGCATCCACCCAGGGGGCGGCGAAGGTCTCGAAGGGGATGGTATAGCCCACGCCGGTATTCAGGTAGCCGTATTCCCCGCAGATGCCGGAGGCCGGATAGCACAGGGCCGATACCTGGGAAGGAATGTTGGGCGAGGGGAGAATCCAGGGAAGGCCGGTGTCCTTGAAAAGCATGTGGCGCTCCCAGCCGCGCATGGGGATGACGTTGAGCCGGCAGCGGAGCGGCGGCTGGTCTCCCTTCTGCCCGCGGTTGAGGCCTTCCTCGTTGATGAGTCCGGCCAGTTCGCCCACGGTGAGCCCGTAGATGTAGGGAATGCGATACTGACTCACAAAGGAGTAGTATCCGTCTTCTACATAGGGACCTTCCACCTTGAGGCCGCCCAGGGGATTGGGCCGGTCCAGCACGAGGACTTCCACATCGGCCTTGGCGCAGGCGCGCATGACCAGGCCCAGGGTGGAGATGAACGTATAGCTGCGCGTGCCCACGTCCTGGATGTCATAGACCATGACATCGATGCCTTTGAGCATCTCGGGGGTGGGTTCCCGCGTGGCGCCGTAGAGGGAATAGACGGGAAGGCCGGTTTTGGGGTCTTTGGAATCGGTTACGTGGTCGCCGGCATAGACGTCGCCGCGGACGCCGTGCTCCGGGCCGAAGAGGGCCACCAGGTTCACCTCGGGGGCCTCGAAGAGGATGTCGATGGTGGACTGCAGGTTCCGGTCCACGCCGCTGGGGTTGGTGACCAGGCCTACGCGCTTGCCCTGAAGCTCCTCGAAGCCGTAGCTGCGAAGGACCTCGACACCGGTTGTCACCTGCGCTTGCGCAAGCAGGGACCACAGGCAGCCTAGCAGCAGAATGTATCTTTTCATAACTGGAATAATTGGCAGATCCGGTGCAGGGAGGCGGTGTCTCCGGAAGCATGAAGTTCCAGGGAGAAGGGGCCTTCGCCGGTGGGGATGGCCCGGGCGGAGAGGATGTGCGCGGCATGGCGGGCTACGGCGGGGGCGGGATCGATCACCTGTACCCCGGGACCGGAGAGCCGCTCGATGAGCGGGCGCAGGAAAGGATAGTGCGTGCAGCCCAGCACGATGGTGTCGGCCCCGGATTCCAGCAGGGGACGCAGGGAGGCCGATACGACGGATTCGGCCTCGGGGCCGTCCAGGATGCCGTTTTCTACCAGCTCCACAAAGCCCTGGCCCACGTGTTCCACGATGCGGACGTCGTCCTCGAAGCGGCCGCGGGTGTGCAGGTATTTGGAGCCTTTGAGGGTGCCGGCGGTGGCCAGGACACCGATGACGCCGCTCCGGGTGCCCAGCGCCGCGGGCTTTACGGCCGGTTCCATGCCGATGAAGGGCACATCCGGGAATTCGGCCCGGAGGGTGGCGATGGCGGCCGCCGTGGCGGTGTTGCAGGCGACGACGATGATATCGGCCCCTTTCCCCAGGAGGAAGCGGGTGATTTCCCGGGCGCGGTCCTGGATGTAGGCGGCCGTTTTTGCGCCGTATGGGCAGTGGGCGTTGTCGGCAAAATAGATATAGCGCTCCTGCGGGAGCAGTTTCACCAGCTCCCGATAGACGGAGAGTCCGCCGCTGCCGGAATCGAATATGCCGATACTTGCCATAGTTACGCAAAATTAGCCATTCGGCGGGAGAATTGCAAGATTCTTGCCGCTTTACTTTTTGGCAAGTCCGCGGCTTTTGTCTATCTTTGCAAACTATTACATGTGTCGTATGATTACGCTGGAACAAATCAAGGACTTACAGGATCGGATACAGGGCTTGGAAGGCTGTCTGGATATCTCCGGGAAGCGCAGGGAAGTGGCCGACAAGACGCAGGAGACGCTGGCTCCGGACTTCTGGGGAGACCCCAAGGCCGCGGAGGCTTTCATGAAGAAGCTTTCCGGCATCAAGTCGTGGGTGACGGACTTTGACAAGGCCCGTGGCCTGGCCGACGACCTGGAGGTGCTCTATGATTTTGCGAAGGAGAGCCTGGGCGGCGGCGGTGAGGAGGAAGTGGTGGAGACGGACGAGACCCGCGAGCTGGACCAGGCGTTCCGGCAGGCCACGGAGGCCGTGGAGGCCCTGGAACTCCGGAACATGCTGGGTGGGGAAGGCGACAACCTGGGCGCCGTGCTCACCATCAATTCCGGCGCCGGCGGCACGGAGGCCAACGACTGGAGCGCCATGCTCATGCGCATGTATCTGCGCTGGTGTGAGCGCAACGGCTACAAATATACCGTCACCTCGCTCCTGGAAGGGGAAGAGGCCGGTATCAAGAGCTGCACCATCGAAGTGGAAGGGGATTATGCCTACGGGTATCTCAAGGCCGAGAACGGGGTGCACCGCCTGGTGCGCATCTCGCCTTTCAACGCCCAGGGCAAGCGCCAGACCACTTTCTCCAGCGTCTTTGTCTATCCCCTGGTGGACGACAGCATCAATATCGAGATCAATCCCTCCGACCTGGAATGGGATACCTTCCGCAGCGGCGGCCACGGCGGCCAGAACGTGAACAAGGTGGAAACCGGCGTGCGGGTGCGTCACCTGCCTTCCGGCATCATGGTGGAGAATACGGAAACCCGCTCCCAGCAGGACAACCGCCAGCGGGCCCTCCTCATCCTCAAATCGCGCCTGTACGATATCGAACTCAAGAAACGTCAGGAAAAACAGGCCGAACTGGAAGGCCAGAAAAAGCGGATCGAATGGGGTTCCCAGATCCGGAACTATGTCCTGCATCCGTACAAACTGGTGAAGGACCTCCGCACCGGCGTGAGTACGGCCGATACCCAGGGCGTGCTGGACGGTGACCTGAACGAGTTCATGAAGGCCTATCTGATGGGTACGGGCGCGGCTGTGACAGACGTGGATGACCTGGACTGATACCATCCCCCGCTGGCTGGTCCGCCACAGGATAGCCCTGTTCGTGACCATGGCGCTGCTGGTTATCGGCAGCGTCTTGCTCATTCCCCACGTGCATATCAACGGGGACATGACCCTGTACCTGCCCGAAGCTTCGCCCATGAAGCAGGGAATGGACCTGATGGAGCAGCAAATGCCTGCCATCCAGCAGTATATGCGCACGGAGGGAAACCTGGTCGTGGACGGAAACGACCTCATGCCGGCCGACCTTCCCCAGACCCTGGCCACGGGCGTCCTCTTCGTTTTCCTGGTGCTGCTGGTCATGAGCGCCTCCTTCATGGAGGTGCCGCTCTTTCTGGCGACCATCGGCTTTGCCGTGGCCATCAACATGGGGACGAACGCCTTTTTCGAGAGCGTGTCCATGCTCACCAATTCCCTGGCCGCCATCCTGCAGATGGTGCTGTCCATGGACTACTCCATCATCCTGATGAACCGTTACCGGCAGGAAAAACAGCTGGGACGGGAGCCGGTGCCGGCCATGGAAAAGGCCATCGGCGGTGCGGCATCCTCTATCCTGAGCAGCGCCTTCACCACCATCGTGAGCCTGCTCATGCTGGTGTTCATGAAACTCAAGATCGGGGCCGACCTGGGCTTCGTCCTGTCCAAAGGGGTGGCCCTTTCGCTGCTGTGCAATTTCACGGTACTGCCTTGTCTCATCATCTGGTTTGACAAGGCCATCGAACGCAGCGCCAAGAAGATGCTGCAGTTCCCGTCGGCCTTCATGGCCCGTTTCCAGTATCGTTTCCGGGTGCCGCTGGCCATCCTTTTCGTGGGCGCTTTTGTGTGTTTCGCTTTGCTGCAGCGGCGCACCCAGCTTTACTTCGCCCCCGACTGGAACAGCAAGGCAAGCGAGGTCCGCAGCGAGGTGAACACCCTCCTGCTTCTGTACGACACCGGGGAGGAACAGGCCATTCCGGCCATGCTGGAGCGTATCCAGGCCGATCCCCGCGTGCAGCAGGGCATCAGCTATCCTTCGCTGGTGCTGCGCCCCCGCACGGTGGACGAGCTGCAGGAGATGATCCAAAGCGCCGGGGAGCAGGCGCCCGCCCTGCCGGAAGACATGCTCCGGCTGGTGTACTATGCCCACGAGCATCCCGCGCGCACGGAGCGCTTCAGTTTCCAGGAAATCCAGGATCTGCTGGACAGCTTGTCGGCCCAGGGCCTGGTGCAAGTGGACCTTCGTCCCGACCGGCTCCTTGCCCCGGCCCCGCAGGTGGTGGAAGAGGCGCTGGTGGAAGAAGCCCTGGTAGAAGAAGCGGCGCGGGAAGAAGTGCCTGCCGCGGTGGAAGTATCTGTGGAAGAAACGGTTACGGAGTCTGAGCCGGAGGAGCCGCAGGCCCTCGCGCCTGAGGTACCGGAGCCTGTCGTCAAGGATCCGCGCCTGGTTTACGAAGAAGTGATCAAGGAGCGCGATGCCGCCGGGATGGCCGCGTTCCTGGGCTGGGACAAGAACCAGGTGTCCATGGCCTACCGCCTGGCCGGGAAGCAGAAGGGAGGCCTCCTGAGCCTGCCGGATTTCATGGCCGTGGTGCGGGATAAGGTGATGGGAAACCGGCGTTATGCCGCCTTCGTTTCCCCGCAGATGCGGGCCGATTTCGTGCGCTCGCAGGCCCAGGTGGATTCGGTCCTGGCCGCCGGTCCCGCCGAGCCCGTCGTGCCGGGCCCTCTGATTGTCCCGCTGCCCGACAGCACCCTCTCGGTGCCGTACGAATTGCCGTTGCCTGTGCCCATCGTGGCCGAGGCAACCTTGCCGGAGCCGGTCGTGGAAGAGGTGGCGCCTCCGACGCCTCCGACGCCCCAGGAGGAACTGCTGGATATGGTGCTCTCTCCCCACCGTTATACCTCCCGCCAGGTATATCGGGCGCTTTCCCGGGCGGGACTGGAGGTGAAGCGGGAGCAGGTGGACCTGCTGTTCCTTTATGGCGGCGCCCGGCGCGACTTTGACCCGGAAACGGCCATCGCCCCCGGCGTGCTGCTCGATTATGTGGCCGATACGCTGCTGCAGGACCCCGTCCTGGCGCCGCTGGTGCCGGATGAGGCCCGGGAGGGCGTGGAATCGGCCCGGAAAGACCTGATGGAGCGGGTAGGGATGTTGCGTGAACCGACGCTGTCGGCCGCCGTGGTGCTGAGCGACTACGAGCGGGAGTCGGAGTCGGCCTTCGCCCATGTGGACCGGGTGCGGGCTGCCGCCGATGCCGCGTTGCACAAGCCGCATTACTGGGTAGGGGAGTCGGAGATGTACAAGGAGCTCAAGGACGGTTTCCCGCAGGAACTGCTGCTGCTCACGCTCCTCACGGTGCTGGCCATCTTCCTCATTGTGGCCTTCAACTTCCGATCGGCCCTCATTCCCATTCCGCTGGTCATGACCATCCTTTCCGGCATTTATGCCAATGTGTGGGCCAGCGGCCTGGGCGGCCACTCCCTGTATTACATGTCCTATCTGATTATCCAGGGCATCCTGATGGGGGCCACCATCGACTATACCATCCTGCTCATGTCCTACTACCTGGCCGGTCGCCGGGACGGGGATGTGCCCTATGCCCTGCAGACAGCCTTCCAGGGGGCTTCCCATTCCATCCTGACCTCCGGTCTCATCCTGGCCATCGTGCCCTACGTGATGTCGGTCATCATGTCCGACCCGGTTATCGCCTCCATCCTCCGGAGCCTGGCGGTGGGAACGGCCGTCATCCTGCTCTTCGTCTTCCTCCTCCTCCCCGGCGTCATCGCCGCCCTGGATCCTCTCCTCCGCCGGCGGCGGCAGGTCTCGGCCTCTGGCGAGTAGCTGCCCCAGCTGTTATGGCCGATGGCTTCAGATAATCTTGATCCCGTCGGCTTCCATTTTCTTCAGGGCGTCCAGGTGACCTTGGGGATCTACCCAGGCGAGGCAATCCCGGAGCACGTGGACACGGAAACCGGCCTTGTGCAGGTCTTCGGCCGTGTTCAAGACGCAGTATTCGGTGGCGATGCCGCACATCAGCACGTTCTTGATTTCCATGAGCTGGAGGACTTCACCCAGGCTCTGGCCGGCGTTGTTGCAGCCCTCGAAGCCGCTGTACTGCTCCAGGGCCTGGTTTTCTCCTTTATAGAACATGAGGTCTTCCTCGGCGAAGGGGGCCAGCGCCTCATGGATGGCGGCGCCGCGGGTGCCCTGCACGCAGTGGGGCGGCCAGGGACCGCCCTGGGCCGCGAAGGAGGAGTGATTGGCCGGATGGTGGTCCCGCACGAAGAGGATGGGATACACCTTTTCCCGTTCAATGTACTGAAGGGTTTGCCGGACGGCCTGTTCTGCGTTGCCGCAGGCCAGGGTGCCGTCAATAAAGTCGTAGAGCATGTCTACAACCACCAGTGCGCTGTCTTTCATCAGTCTGCAAATGTCATTTCGTTAAAGAGGTAGGCCGCATGGCCGATATATTCAATGTTGAAAAGGAGGTAGCGGATGTCCAGGGAGATGTTCCGGCAAATCTCGGGGTCGAAGACCAGATCGCTCATGGTGCCTTCCCAGACCCGGTCGAAGTTGATGCCCACCAGCTGCCCTTCGGCATTGAGGACCGGGCTGCCGGAATTGCCGCCGGTGGTGTGGTTGGTGGCCAGAAAACACACGGGCTGGGCCTCGTGGCCGCCTTCCGCGTAGATGTCCCGGAGCGTTTGCGGGATGTTGTAGTCGAAGATCTCGGGATTGTCTTTCTCCATGATGCCCCGCAGGGTGGAGACGGGCTGGTAGTAGATGGCGTCGCTGGGACGGTAGCCTTCCACGTGGCCATAGGCAATCCGGAGCGTGAGGTTGGCATCCGGATAGAACGCCTTGTCGGGCTCGAATTCCATCTGGCCCTGCATGTACTCGCGGTAGCGGAGGTTGATGTTCTTGCTGTATTCGGTTACCTGCGGAACCAGGTAGCGGGTGTAGTAATCGTTCAGCTCCCGGGCCAGCTCCCGGGCCAGTTCGTCGTCGGCAAACAGGGCGTCCTTCCAGGCCTCCATGGAGCCGAATTCGTCCCTTTTCTGGCGGAAGTATTCCGGTTTGAAGCTGTCGTTGAGGGCGTTGTCAAAAGCCGTCATCATGGCCACGAAGCATTCTTCGTCAATGGGCTGGTAATAGTCTTTCCTGTCCAGGCGGCCATTCACCAGCTTGAGCCTTTCGATGGTGCGGACGGTCTCGTTATAATACTCGTAGGCGCGGTAGATGGGCTCCCGGAAGGCGTAGAGCTCGTACAGTTGCCGGGTAAGGCCCTCGTAGCGGGTTCCCACGGCCCACGCCTCAAAACGCTTTTCATAGGCCTGTTTCACGGCCACCACCCGGTTCTTCCGGAGGCCTTTTTCCTCTCCCTGCCATTTCTTCCAGGCATTGGCCACGGAAGCGTACTTGGAGGAGTACTGGATGCGTACCGCCTGGCTCCGGCTCATGTATTTTTGCATGATTTCCAGGCGTTTGGTGCGCAGGGCAATCTTTTCGGGGTCGGAGATGTCCTGGATGTAGCGCACCGCCTCGGAGTGCACATATTCCTGGGTGGAGCCGGGGCAGCCATAGACAAAGGTGAAATCGCCCTCCTTCACCCCGGCGCGGGAGATGGTGAAGGATTTTCTGGGGTGGTAGGGGACGTTGGTTTCCGCGTAATCGGCCGGATTTCCGTCGGCATCGGCATAGATGCGGAAGATGGAGAAATCGCCGGTGTGACGGGGCCACATCCAGTTGTCGGTCTCTCCGCCAAACTTGCCGATGGAGGACGGCGGCGCGCCGACCAGCCGCACATCCCGGTACTCGCGGAAGAGGTAGAGGAAGTACTGGTTGCCGTAGAAAAGCGGCGCCACCTGCGCCACGAAGCCCTTCCCTTCCTTTTCGGCCGATTCCCGGATCTGGCCGATATGCTTTTTGATGAGCTCTTCCCGTTTCTGCTCGTTCTTGGCTTTGTCGCAGCCCTTGAGCACGGCGGCGGTGACGTCCTCCATCCTTTCCAGGAAGCGGACGGTGAGCCCCGGGTTGGGCAGTTCCTGGGCCTGGTTCATGGCCCAGAAGCCGTCCTTGAGGTAGTCGTGCTCCACGCTGGAATGCTTCTGGATGTAGCTGTAGCCGCAGTGGTGGTTGGTAAAGAGCAGCCCCTGGTCGCTCACCAGCTCGCCGGTGCACCCTCCGCCGAACAGCACCACGGCGTCCTTGAGGGACGCGTGGTTCACGCTGTAGATGTCTTCGGCCTGCAGTTTGAGGCCTTTGGCCTGCATGTCGGCCACCCGCTGGGAAATGAGGGCGGGGAGCCACATGCCTTCGTCGGCACGGGAGGAGGTGAGGGCGGCCAGGAGGCCGATGGCAACAAGGATCAGTCTTTTCATGCGCAATGCTTTTTGCAAATGTAGCGATTTCCGTTGTTTTTTTCGGGGGAATCCATTAATTTTGTTCGGTTAGATACCACATTATTATGAGAATTCCTGAATCTGAACTCATCATCAATTCCGACGGCTCCGTGTTTCACATTCACCTGAAGCCGGAAGAACTGGCCGACAACGTCATCCTGGTGGGGGATCCTTCCCGCGTGGATATGGTCGGCGAATACCTGACAGACATCGAATTCCGTCACGAATCCCGCGAATTCGTCTCCATCACCGGCCGGCGCAACGGCAAGCGCATCACCGCGCTGTCCCATGGCATCGGCCCCGACAACATCGATATCGTGATGACCGAGCTGGATGCCCTGGCCAACGTGGACTTCGCCACCCGCGAGGTGAAGCCCGTGCACCGGGCCCTGAATATCCTCCGTATCGGCACCTCCGGCGCGCTGCATGCCGACATTCCCCTGGGCAGCTACGTGTTGGCCCATATCAGCGTGGGCTTTGACGGCGTCATGAACTGGTATGCCCACCGCGAGAGAGTGACCATTCCTGCCGTGGAAGAGGCTTTCAAGCGGCACATGAACTGGGAACCCACCCTTCCGTCCCCTTATTTCGTGAAGGCGTCTCCCAAGATCGTCAATCTGATGAAGGATGTGACCTTGAAGGGCGTAACCATTTCGGCGCCTGGCTTTTACGGTCCCCAGGGCCGTGTCGTGCGCGTGCCGCTGGCCATGCCCAATATGCTGGCCGACATTGAATCCTTCCGCTTCTGTGAGGCCGGGGAAGAATACCGCATCACCAACTTCGAGATGGAAAGTTCCCCGCTGGCCGGTCTGGCCGCCCACCTGGGCCACCACGCCAGCACGGTGTGCTGCATCATTGCCAACCGCTATCTACAAAGCTCCAACCCGGACTACAAACCCGCCATCCGCTCGCTGGTGGAACTGTGCGTGGACCGGATGAGCACGCTATAAGTCATTATGCCCGAAATCAACAACGCCTACGTATCGGACAAGTACCAGTACACCATGGGAAAGTCCTATCTGGACTGTGGAAAACAAGACCAGATTGCCGTGTTCAACCTCTTTTACCGCAAGGCCCCGGAAAGCAACAACTGGGCGGTGGTGAGCGGCACGGAAGAAGTGATCGAGATGGTGCAGAAACTGGGCACCGAACCCGAGGAGTTCTACGAGAAGTTCCTGCCCGGGGAGGCCTATGCCCAGTTTCGCAAATACCTGAGCACGATGCGCTTTACGGGGGATGTCTATTGTATGCGGGAAGGAGAGATCGCCTTCCCCAACCAGCCCATCGTCACGGTGGTGGCGCCGCTGGTGCAGGCCCAGGTGCTGGAAACGCCCATGCTCTGCATCCTGAACCACCAGATGGCCGTGGCCACCAAAGCCTCGCGCGTTTGCCGCTCCACCGACAAACCCGTATCGGAGTTCGGCTCCCGCAGGGCCCATGGGCCCTGGGCCGCCGTCTATGGCGGAAAAGCCGCCCAGATTGCCGGCTGCGCTTCCTCGTCCAACATCCTCACCGGTGCCTTCAACGGCGTGCCGTCCACCGGCACCATGGCGCATAGTTTCGTCACCTCGTACGGAAGCACGGTGGAAGGGGAGCACAAGGCGTTTACCGATTATATCGAAACGCACCGCGGCGAGAATATCATCCTGCTCATCGATACCTACGACACCCTCAAGTGCGGGGTGAAAAACGCCATCCGGGCTTTCCGGGAGAACGGCATCGACGACAATTATGCCCCGGGTTACGGCATCCGCCTGGACAGCGGTGACCTGGCCTACCTTTCGCAGGAAGTGCGCCGCATCCTGGACCAGTATGGCTGCACCAAGTGCAAGATCTTCGCTACCAACGGTTTGGACGAATACCTCATCACGGACCTGGAGCGGCAGGGAGCCCGCATTGACAGTTACGGCGTGGGTGATGCCATCGCCACCTCCAAGGCGGCGCCTTGCTTTGGCAATGTGTACAAACTGGTGCAGATAGACGGCCAGCCGGTGCTCAAGCGCTCCGAAGACAAGATCAAACTCATCAACCCCGGCTTCCAGATCACCTGGCGCATATCGGCCCAGGACAGCGTGAAGGGCAATTCCGTGGACGGTTATGCCTTCAAGGTGGATGTGACCTGCCTGCGCGGCGACGCCCTCGACCTGGCCATCCAGCACGGCGAAGCCTTCATGGTGCGCGACGAGTACGACTCCTACAAGAGCAAGAGCTTCGAGGCCGGCAGCTATGAGGCCCGTCCGCTGCAGCACCAGGTCATCGCCGCCGGTCGCCGCGTGGCCCCGCAGCACAGCCTGCAGGAAAAGAAAACCTACTATCAGGACAACCTGCACCACTTCTCCCCGGCCGAGCGCCGTCTCATCAACCCCCACTATTACAAAGTGGACATCTCCGACGCCCTGTACGACTGCAAGATGTCCATCATCGGCAAGCTGGTCAAAGAGATAGAATCCTTTGATTTAGAATAATCCTTCTATTTCAGGAGAATGGCCGATAGCTTGGCGGTTTCGAGGAGGAAGCCGTCATGGCCGAAGTTGGAGGAGATTTCAATATATTCGGCGCCTGGAATCCAGGCAGCCCATTCCCGGCTTTCTTCGGGCGGGAAAATGAGGTCGGTATCTACGGCGACCACCGTGACGGCGGCCCGGATGCGGCGGAGGGCCGCCTGCACGCCGCCGCGGCCCCGGCCCACATTGTGGCTGTCCAGGCCGTAGCAGAGGCAGTAGTAGGAGTAGGCGTCAAACTGACGTCGGACCAGTTTCTCGCCCTGGTAGCGTTCGTAGGAAGCGACGCGGCCGGCAAAGAGGGTGTCGGGGTCCTCCTCGGCCTGGGTGAGGCCGTAGCCGCGGAAACTGCGGTAGCTGATGAGGGCCTGGGCGCGGGCGCATTTGAGGCCGGCCTCGCCGCCGTGGATGTCGCGGGCCTCACGGAAGCTGGGATCGGCCTCCAGGGCCATGCGCTGGGCTTCCACCGTGGCGCCCAGGAAGGGCGAGACGCGGGGCGCCGTGCACAGCAGGACGCAGCGCGCCATGCGTTCCGGTTCGGTAATGGCCCACTCGATGGCGTGGAACCCGCCGTTGGAGGCGCCGATGAGCAGGTCTATTTTCTCGATTCCCAGGTGTTTGCGCACTTCAATGAGGGCGCTCACGGTGTCGCGCATGGTGACCCTGGGGAAATCCAGGAGCCAGGGCTGCCCCGTGGCGGGATTGATGCGTGCCGGACTCTCGGAGCCGTAGGCCGAGCCCAGCATGTTCACGCACACCACCTGGCTTTTCTCCGTGTCAATAGTCTTGCCGGGCCCCACCATCTCCGGCCACCAGTCCTCCGGATCGCTGTTGGCGGTGAGCGCATGGCAAATCCAGATGACCTTTCCGCTGTGGCAGGCCGATGTATGGAATACGAGGTGTGCCTGCTTGAGCACACCGCCGGCTTCCAAGGGAATGTCCCGGATGATTTCGTGTCTGATCATAGAAGGGATTAAGCGGAAGCGGTTTGCAGCGCCTGCTCCAGGTCGGCAATAATGTCCTCGGGGGCCTCCAGGCCGATACTCAGGCGGATGAGGTCGGGGGCGATGCCGGCGGCCCGCAGCTGTTCGTCGCTGAGCTGGCGGTGGGTGTGGGAGGCCGGATGCAGCACGCAGCTGTGGCAATCGGCCACGTGGGTCTCGATGGTGATGAGCTTCAGGGCGTCCAGGAAGCGGTTGTCGAAGGCCCGGCCGCCCTTGAGGCCGAAGGCCATGACGCCGCTGCAACCGTCGGGCAGGTACTTCTGGGCCAGGGCATGGTGCGGGTCGCTCTCCAGGCCGGGATAATGCACCCAGGCCACTTCGGGCCGGCTTTCCAGCCAGCGGGCCACCTGCAGGGCGCTGGCGCTGTGGCGTTGCATGCGAAGATGCAGTGTCTGCAGGCCCAGGTGCAGGTAGAAGGCGTTCTGGGGGCTCTGGGTGGAGCCCAGGTCGCGCATCAGGTGCGTGGTGGCTTTCACGATATAGGCCGCCTTGCCGAAGCTCTTGGTATAGGTGAGGCCGTGATAGGAGGCATCGGGCGTGGTGAGGCCCGGGAAGCGCTCGGCGTACTTGTCCCAGGGGAAGTTGCCGCTGTCGATGACGGCGCCGCCCACGCTCACGCCGTGTCCGTCAATGTATTTGGTGGTGGAGTGGGTCACGATATCGGCCCCCCACTCGATGGGACGGCAGAGGTAGGGGGTGGGGAAGGTGTTGTCCACCACCAGGGGCAGGCCGTTGCGGTGGGCTACGTTGGCCCAGCGCTGGATGTCAAAGACTTCCACGCCGGGGTTGGAAAGGGTCTCGCCGAAGATGAGCTTGGTGTTGGGACGGATGGCCGCCTCGATTTCCTCGTCGGGGGCATCGGCCTTGAGGAAGCTGACCTCGATGCCCATCTGGGGCAGGGTGACGCCCAGCAGGTTGAAGGTGCCGCCGTAGATGTTGTTGGCCGATATGATGTGGTCTCCCGCATGGCAGATGTTCAGGCAGGCAAACAGGTTGGCCGCCTGGCCGGAAGAGGTGAGGATGGCTCCCACGCCGCCTTCCAGGTCGTTGAGCTGGGCGGCGGTGGTGTCCACCGTGGGGTTCTGGAGACGGGTATAGAAGTAGCCGGCCTCTTCCAGGTCGAAGAGTTTGCCCATCTGGTCGGAGGTCTCGTATTTGAACGTGGTGCTCTGGATGATGGGAACTTGCCGGGGTTCGCCCTTTCCGGGCTGGTAGCCTGCATGTACGCAGCGGGTATCTATCTTTGCCATAATCATTTGTTTTCTTCTTCTTCGGCAGCAGGACCGGCTTCCCGGAATCGTCGCTTCGCGACCCCTCCCACCTGCGGTGGGCCCCTCCCTCTTATCGGGCCGAGGGTGGCCAGAGATTCCGGGAAGCCGGTCCTGCTACCGGGTGGCAAAGATAGGATTTGTAGAATTAACGGACAAATACTTTTGAAATAATAGAATATTTTGCTATATTTGATGCCGAAATAAGAAAAAACGATAATTTCGGGCTCTTTTTGAGGCCCCAAACAGAATGTATGTCATGACAGAGATTGTGCTGGATGCCATAGACCTGCAAATCCTGCGGGCGCTGCAGGAAAACGCGCGGCTCACCACCAAGGAGCTGGCGGCGCGGGTGAACCTTTCCACGACGCCGGTTTTCGAGCGGCACAAACGGCTGGAGAAAGCGGGGTTTATCCGCAAGTACGTGGCCGTGCTGGACGCAGAGAAGCTGGGGCGCGGTTTTACGGTATTCTGCTCGGTGAAGCTCAAGCAGATGAACCGCAGCGTGGCCCGGCATTTCATTTCCGTCATCCGGGATATTCCCCAGGTGGCCGAATGTTACAACATTTCCGGTGAATACGACTACCTGCTCAAGATCCAGGCGACGGATATGAAGTATTATAATGAGTTTATCATCAACGTGCTGGGTACCATTGATTCCATCGGCTCCATCCTCTCTACCTTCGTGATGGACGAAATCAAGAACACCCACGCCATTTATCTGTAGCGTCATATGGTCAACGTAGCCAAACTATTTCAAAAGTGGGCCGACACCAGTCTGGTGCTCCGCATCCTTATTGGTCTTGTCATCGGTGCTGTCCTGGGGCTTCTGGTTCCGGGATGGACGGGCATCGGCATCCTGGGAACCGTCTTCGTGAGCGCCCTCAAGGCCGTTGCGCCGGTGCTGGTGGCCATCCTGGTGACGGCCTCCATCGCCAGGGCCCACGGTGGCCTGGGCCCGCGTTTCCGCACGGTCATCCTCCTGTATGTGGCCAGTACGCTCACCGCCGCCCTGGTGGCCGCCGTGGGCAGTTCGTTCTTCCCCGTGCGGCTCCAGTTGCAGGCGGCGGCGCAGGGGAGTGCGCCGGATGCGCTCACGGACGTTTTCACTTCGCTCCTGAGCAACATGGTCACCAATCCGCTGGCTTCCGTGTCTACCGCAAATTATATCGGCATCCTCTTCTGGTCGGTCCTGCTGGGCCTGGGGCTCAAGCTGGTGGCTTCGCCGGGTACCGTCAAGGTGGTCTCTGACCTGGCCGATGTCATGACCCTCGTGGTGAAATGGATCATCCAGTTCGCGCCCTTCGGCATCCTGGGACTGGTGTTCTCGGCCGTGTCGGAAAGCGGCTTGGAGATCTTTACGGTCTATGGGCGGCTGGTGTTGCTGCTGGTGGGCTGCATGCTTTTCAATACGCTGGTTTTCAATCCTTTGCTGTCCTTCCTGGCCATGCGGCGGAATCCCTATCCGCTGCTCTGGACCTGCCTGAAGGAAAGCGGTCTCAATGCGTTTTTCACCCGTTCGTCGGCGGCCAATATCCCCATTAACATGGCTCTATGCAAGCGGCTGGGCCTGGACGAGGACTTCTATTCGGTGAGCATTCCGCTGGGCGCCACCATCAATATGAACGGGGCGGCCGTCACCATCTCGGTGATGACCCTGGCCGTGGCCCATACGGTTGGCGTGCCGGTGAGCCTGCCTTCGGCCATGCTGCTCTGCGTGGTGGCCACGCTGGGGGCTTGCGGCGCTTCGGGCGTGGCCGGCGGCTCGCTGCTCCTGATTCCCATGGCCTGCTCGTTCCTGGGTATCGGCTCGGACGTTGCCATGCAGGCCGTGGCCGTGGGCTTTATCATCGGCGTGGTCCAGGACTCGGTGGAAACCGCCCTCAACTCCAGCGGTGACGTCTTTTTTACCGCCACCGCGGAATATACCGACCGTCGCAGATGAGCCAGCTGGACAAATCCTGGAAGCTGGCGGGATCCGCCATCGTCCTCTGCCTGTTCCTGTACGTGTTTTTCAGCGCCCGCGCCTGCATCCGGGAGCGGAGATGGCTGGCCCAGGGCCCCATCGAAAACCATCCCGTGCGGATTTACGACGTGAACTTCTCCCGGGAGTTCAACGACATGAACGATGACCAGCTGGCGGTGGCGCAGGCCATCGGCATTCCTCCGGTGGCCAACCGGGAAGACGCCGAGGCGCGCAAAAGAAAACTCGTAAAGCTGGAAGATACAGCTACTTACGTGGTTGATTCCCTTACGCACTCCATCCCTTACCTGATTCCGTCGGCCAAGGACCTTCTGGATGACATTGGCCGGGTTTTTCAAGATTCGTTACGCGCCAAAGGCTTGAATCCCTATAAGCTGGTGGTCACTTCCGTCCTTCGTACGGAGGAAGATGTCGCGCGGCTGCGCAAGCGGAACATCAATGCCTCGGAGAACTCCACCCACCGCTACGGGACCACTTTCGACCTCTCCTACTGGCGCTATGTCAAGATTCCGGACCTGCGCGGCCGCCCTTACGAAGACGTGCCGCCGGAGTACCTCCGCGCCGTTTTGGGCCAGGTGCTCAAAGACTTTCATGACCAGGGCAGGCGCTGCTACATCAAGTACGAAAAGAAGCAGAACTGCTTCCATATTACTGTGCGGTGAGTGGGTGGCGCGTGGGCGTAATCGGTTGACTATTAATTCCTTGCGCATATGTCCCTGGGCAAAAATGGTTAGGGGTAAACCGTTAATCTCCTTATTATCAATAACTTATGTCCACGGCTAATCGGTGAGGCAGACGCCTTCCGGACGATGAAGGTTCCTTTCTGTCCCATAGATCGTTGTCGATGCTCACCTGCTCCACGTTGGCGGTCCCGTGGAGAAGAGTGCCGATGACAAATGCATCCGTGAAACTGGCGGCAGATATAATGTGGCAGGCGATCTTGTGTGTAGTGCCACTGTTTATCTGACCTTGAGACCGGTGTTGAGCTTCCAGTTTGCCCGACACAGATGGTGGAGGTGCGATGACGTTCTGGGAATAAAAAAACACCTTGCGCAATGGTTTGGCGCAAGGTGGGGGTATCTTTGCAGCAGAAAACTAAAAAATGCTGCGATATGAGAAACACAGATTACAACCTGGACGTGCTGGGAAACATGATTTCCTCCGATATGGGCCTGCAGGCGCTCAAAGATATCATCGAAGACCTGGGGCTGGAAATGGAAGACGCCCTGGCGCTGTAGGCGCTTACTGCAGGAGGTACTCGGTGGTGATGCCGCCGAACTCCTCCAGCACCATGCGGGTGAGGCGGCCGTTCTTGCCGTAGTCCAGTTCCAGGCCGGAGTAGCCTTTGGGCAGGGTCTTCCGCGTCTTGATCACCACATGTTTGCCGCCGCCCTTGCCGGCCGATACCGTGCAGTCGGCATCCATTTCCTGGGCAATCTTTTCATAATCACCCGTGATGCTGTACAGGATGGCATTGCGCTGGGGCCGGATGGAGGCGTTGTTTTCCGTGTTCACATCCAGGCTGATGCCCTTGAGGTCCATCCGCAGGAAGGGACCGTCAATGATGAAATAATCGCCGTCCGGTTTGGTATAAAGCATGGCCAGCTGGTCGGGGGCCTTGAAACTGATGGTGCCTTCGCTCTTGAACTGTTTCCCGGTCACTTTCAGGGTTTTGGTCTGGCTGAAGTGGCCTTCGAAGGACTGGGCGCCGGCGCCCAAAGCAAGCAGCATAAGTGCTGCGCAGAGTAGTATCTTTTTCATTCTTTCAAATTTCCGCTGTTTAAGTCTAGCAAATAATGTTCCGCAAAGATACGACTTTTTTGCGGGTATGTCAGTTTGGCAGGTTTTCCTAAAGGTGCGATTCTTGATAAAAAGTGCGTATATTTGTCAAGATAAACCGATTCTATGCAATTACAGATAACCGAAGACCTCAACGCGATTATCAAATACGCGCGGGAGGAAGCCATGCGCACGGGGAGCTACGGAATTGGCCCGGACCATTTGTTCCTGGGCATCATCCGCCACGAGGAGAACACCGCTTTCCGCACCCTGCAGAGCCTGGGTGTGGAGCCGGCCGACCTGAAGGCTTTCATCGACCAGCGCATCTTCACCAATGAGACCATTCCCTACGAACAGATAGACCACATCTCCTTCTCGCGGCAGGCGCAGAACGTGCTGAGCATCACCGTGATGGAGGCCACCCGCCTCAAGAGTCCCGCCGCCGGTCCCGAGCATCTGCTCCTGGCCCTCTGCCGCACGACAGAAAGTTACGGCCAGGTGTACCTGCGCACACACGGCATCGACTACGGCCGGCTGCTGGCCTATATGGAAGATGAAGGCCTGCTGCGTCCCCAGGGGCAGGACAATGCCCAGCCCGGCGACCAGCAGCCCTCCCAGGGCCCCGACGAGGAGGAGGAGACCGCGCCCGCCGCGGAGAAGAAGCTGGATATCGAGGAGTTCGCCTACGACATCACCCGGGCCGCCCGCGAGGGAAAACTGGACCCCGTGGTGGGCCGTGACACGGAGATTGCCCGCGTAATTGAAATCCTGGGCCGACGGAAAAAGAACAACCCCATGCTCATCGGCGAGCCCGGGGTGGGGAAATCGGCCATCGTGGAGGGCATCGCCCTGCGGATCGCTTCCGGTGACATTTCTCCCGTCCTGGCCTCCAAGCGCATCCTGTCGCTGGATATCGCCTCCGTGGTGGCCGGCACCAAATACCGTGGCGACTTCGAGAAACGCCTGAAATCCATCATCAAGGAAGCCCGGGAGAATCCGGACCTCATCCTGTTCATCGACGAGTTCCACACCATCGTGGGCGCCGGCGGGGCGGGGGGCAGCCTGGATGCCGCCAACATGCTCAAACCGGCCCTGGCCCGCGGGGAATTCCAGTGTATCGGCGCCACCACCCTGGACGAATTCACCAAGATCGTGGAGAAAGACGGCGCCCTGGACCGCCGCTTCCAGAAGATTGTGGTGGAACCCACCGACGTGACGCAGTCCATCGAGATCCTGCGCCACCTCAAACCCCGCTACGAGGAGTTTCACGGCATCAACTATACCGACGAAGCCGTCGAGGCCGCCGTGCGCCTCACCGACCGTTACATTGCCGATAAATCCCTGCCGGACAAGGCCATAGACGCCATGGACGAAGCCGGGAGCATGGTGCGCCTGGCCCTGTCGAAGAAGAAAGGCCGGGAGAAAGTGGTGGATGCCGAAGACATCGCCTCCGTGGTATCCAAGATGACAGGCATTCCCGTGAATAAGGTGGCCGAGAGCGAAGGCAACCGCATCGTGAAGATGCGCAAACGCCTCACCGACCGCATCATCGGCCAGGACGAGGCCGTGGAGAAGGTGGTGAGGGCCATCCAGCGCAACCGCGCCGGGCTCAAGGACCCGCACCGGCCCATCGGCACCTTCCTGTTCTTCGGCCCCACCGGCGTGGGCAAGACCCAGCTGGCCCGTTCCCTGGCCGAATACCTCTTTGACAGCGAGGACAACCTGGTGCGCATCGACATGAGCGAATACATGGAGAAGTTCAGCGTCTCCCGCCTCATTGGCGCGCCTCCCGGCTATGTGGGCTATGAAGAGGGCGGCCAGCTCAGTGAGCGCGTGCGCCGCAAACCCTACTGCGTGGTGCTCCTGGACGAGATTGAGAAGGCCCATCCCGACATCTTCAACCTGCTCCTGCAGGTGATGGACGAAGGCCGGCTCACCGACAGCAACGGCCGCACGGTGGATTTCAAGAACACCATCGTGATCATGACCTCCAACGTGGGCAGCCGGGAGATGGAAGACTACGGCAGCGGTATCGGCTTTGCCACGGCCGGCAAGAACGTGGAAATGGACCGCCGCGCCGTGGTGGAAAAGGCTGTGAAGAAAGCCTTCCCGCCGGAATTCATCAATCGGGTGGACGAGCAGGTCTTCTTCCATGCCCTGAACCGCGAGGCCATCGAGCAAATCATTGACATTGAGCTCAAGGACCTGCGCGCACGGGCCCTGGAGGCCGGCTACAAGCTGGTGATCACCCCGGCCGCCAAGCGGCTGGTGGCCGATGCCGGCTACGACCCCGCCTATGGCGCCCGTCCGCTCAAGCGCGCCGTGACGCGCTATATCGAAGATCCTGTGTCAGAATTCATTATCTCCGACCGCATCCTGGTTTCCCGCAGCAAAAACGCCGGGCCAGTCCGCACCCTCCGGGTGGGACTGGCTCCCGACAAAGAATCCACCGTGGTGGAACGTAAGGAAGCGTAAGGCCTTTTAGTAGGCGCGTACTTCGGTGATGAGCCGGTCGGGGTAGTTGGAGATGATGGCATCGGCCCCGCAGGAGACCATCCGGCGGATGTCTTTGGGTTCATCTACCGTCCAGGGAACCACCTTGATGCCCATGGCGTGGCAGTAGGCTACGTTCTGTTTGGTGATCACGCTGAAATGGGGGCTCCACCAGCGGGGGACGAAGCTCAGGTTGGAAAGGATGGCGGCGATGTCTTTCTCGTCCTCGTCGGTGAGATAGGAGAGCTGGATTTCCGGATAGTGTTCGTGGATGTATTCCAGGGCACGGACGTCGAAGCTCTGCACCACCAGCCGGTCTCCCAGGCCCTTGGACTGGAGCAGGGGAATGCAGAGGTCGCAGAACTCCTTGTAGTCGGGCCAGAGCGTTCCTTCGCCCTTACCGGTGCGGGACTTGATTTCGATGTTGTAACGCGGGGCCGACAGGTGCTTTTCCTTGGCGTAGCGCTCGGTGAAGTCGATGAGTTCCGAGGCGAGGGGTTTCCGCTCGGACACCTTCTTCTGGGAAGGCCAGCGGTCCACCGGCCGGAGTCCCACCTCGTACTTGGCCACACTGTCGTAGGGCATGGTGTAGATGTATTCCTTGGGATCCTCCTTCATGACCAGCGAGCCATCGGGCCGGATGGCGTAACGGGAGTGGAAGTAACTGTCGTGGGAGACCACCACCTGCTTGTCGGCGCTTATCTGGAGGTCGAATTCCAGGGTGTTCACGTGCAGGTCCAGGGCATTTTTCATGGAAGAGAAGGTGTTTTCCGGCATGAGGCCGGCGCCGCCGCGGTGGGCCTGGAGGTCCACATAGTCGTGCAGGTCCAGGGTCTGGCTCCAGCGCTGTCCGTCGGGGGATTTCACCGTGATGGTGGCGGTGTGGGCATACTGGGAAGGTTCGGCCGCGAAAAAGTGGCTGTAGCTTCCGGGACGCTTGTAGCCGGGAATCTTGCCGGCCTGTCCCTCATACTTGTTCAGAATCTCCCGGGCATAGTCGGGGGAAATCTCCTGGACGCGCTCCATGAGGCCCATGTAGGTGCCGTCCTGGTACCATTCCACGGTCCAGGTAGGGTCGGCCATCCAGACGTTGGCCACCACGGCATTGCGGTGGAGGGGAGCCTGGTCCATGCCCAGGAAACGCACCTGGTAGGTGTCGGGATAGTCCAGGTTGTGCCACGCCCACTCAATTTCTCCGTTGCGGGAGGTGATGATCTGGTAGCCGCGCGGGGTGCCGTCCTTGCACAGGTCGGTGGCCCACCAGGCGCCGCCGATGGCCGCGGCGTTGTGGTCCGTGACCTGGGCGTTGAGAAGCTGGGTCTGCATGATGTGCGTGTGTCCGGAGAGGATATCCACGGGATAGCCGTCCAGGATGGCGAGCATCTCAGAGGCGTTTTCAATCAGCTTGTGCTTCTTGGTGAAGGTGAAGCGGGTGGGGCTGTGCTGGGCCATGTAGATGTGCGTGCCCTTGGGGATATAGGCCAGCAGACCCTGCACGAAGTCCAGGGTTTCCTGCGGATAGCCCTCGTTGTAGTTGTTGGAAGACTTTTCGGGGTCGTCCTTGCCGCTGGCCTTGAAAATGAGGTTGTTCACGCCGATCACCAGGTCTTTCCCCAGCCAGAACGCATAGTTGTACGGGCCGAAGTACTTCTCGTAGGTCTCTCCGGCGGCAATGCCGTCACGGTTCTGGATGAAGTCATGGTTGCCGATGACGGCATAGAAGGGGATGCCCGTGGTGGCCACGGCCTCCTTGTACTTGGGATGCATCTCCAGCTTGTTCCATCCCATGTCGCCCAGGGCGATGGCCACGGTCTGGCCCTCCGCGCTGTAGCGGCGTGCCATGCCCTGCAGGTCTCCCAGGGGCTTGCCCATGAAGCGCTTCAGGTGCTTTTCGTTCTGCATCTGGGGGTCCGAGATGCTGAACAGGGTGTAGTTGTCGCTGCCGTCCCCGAATTTTTCCAGTTTGAAATCAAACTTCCGGGTGCCTTTCAGGGGCAGGAAGAACTCCGGCACGCCGCTGCCGAAAGGCGCCACGTAACCGGAGGGCGTGATCACAAAGACAAAGCGGGCGTCCTTGTGGGTGTCGAGGGTGAAACTGCCTTTGGCATTGGTTACCGCGAAGTGGTAACCGTCGGAAACCAGGACATTTTCCAGGGGAGAACCGGCCGAGGAGACGTTTCCTTTGACCTTTTTTGCCTGCAGGGGGAGGACCGCAAGGCACAAGGCGATAACTACCAGAAGATGCTTTCTCATTTTAAAAAAAATCTTTGAAGTGACCAAAGTTACAAAAATTTTATAACTTTACACTTTAAATTATGAATAAACTGAAACGAATGAATCGCCAAAACCTATTAAAACTGTTGTTTATCACGGCTTTTTCATTCTTGCTCCTGTGCTGCCAGGACCCCAAGAAGGAAGAAACCCCGGCCGAAAAGATCGTCACCACCTATATCTCTGTCCCCTCCAGCGTCGAAGTGGAGCGGGGAAGCGCCATCACCATCCCGCTGATGGGAAAGACCGGCGTCAAGCAGACCGACCAGGTGGTGCTGCGCAGTGTGGCCAATGACGACTACGTGTGCCAGATCCTCTCCGTGAAGGAATCTTCCTCCCTGAGCTTCTCGCTGGCCGACGGGCTGGTGAGCGGCCATTACAAGCTCTATATCCGCCGCAACGAGGTGAGTTTCTACGTGGGCCTGATGGATATCACCATCCTGGAGCCCCTGGTGGTGGAACCCGAAGCCGGCACCACGGTCTATGGCATCGTGACCTGCGACGGCAAGGGCCTGCCGGACGTGCTGGTCTCCGACGGTGAGTTCATCGTGAAAACGGACGCCAACGGTATCTACCAGCTCAAGTCGGCCAAGAAATGGAAATACGTGTTCGTCATCATCCCTTCCGGCTACGAAGTGCCCGCCCAGGGCATCCTGCCGGAGTTCCATGCGGCCCTGAACCAGGGCGCCACGGTGGCCGAACGCAAGGACTTCCAGCTGGTGAAGGTGAATAACGACAAGTTCACCCTCTTCGTGCTGGGCGACATGCACCTGGCCAACCGCAACGGCGACCTGAACCAGTTCAAAGGGGTGGCCCAGACCCTGAACGCCTGCATAGACAAGGCCGGGGACAGGCGCTACTGCCTCACCCTGGGCGACATGACCTGGGACCTGTACTGGTATTCCAACACCTACACCTTCCCCCAGTATCTGGAAACCGCCAACAGCCATTTCAAGGACATCGCCTTCTTCCACACCATGGGCAACCACGACAATGACATGAACTCGGTGGGGGACTTTGAGAAGGCGTTCCGCTACACCCGCGACATTGCGCCCACCTTCTATTCCTTCAACCTGGGCCAGGTGCATTTCATCGTGCTGGACAATATAGATTATAATAATGTAGGGACCGGCGACGACAACCGGAGCAAGTATGTGCTGGACTACACCGCCGAGCAGATGGCCTGGCTCTCCAAGGACCTGGCGTTCGTGGACAAGGCCACGCCCGTGGTGATCACCTCCCACGCCCCGCTGTCCCGGCCCACCGGTGCCACCTCCTACAACGACAAGTACATGAGCGGGGCCGATTCGGCCGGAGAGGCCAACATGGCCGATTTCATCGCGGCCCTGGCCGGCTACAACGTCCATTTCCTGAGCGGACACACCCACAACCTGTTCAACCGCCGGCACAACGCCTCCTTCACGGAACACAACGAGGGAGCCATCTGCGCCAGCTGGTGGTGGTCGGGCAAGGAAACCCCGGGCCTGCATCTGTCGCAGGACGGGACGCCCGGCGGCTTCGCCGTATGGGAATTCAACGGCAAGGAGATCAAGCACCATTACCAGTCGGCCGGGCACGACGACAACTACCAGTTCCGCGCCTATGACATGAACGAGGTGAAGAAAGTGGTCATCCCGGAAGCCGCCGGCGGCAGCTCGAAGTTCACGCCCTATGTGACGGCGGCCTCGTCCTATCCGGCCAACACCATCCTGGTGAATGTGTGGGACTTTGACGAGAACTGGAGCATCAGCATCACGGAAAACGGCAAACCGTTGAGCGTGAGCAAGGATTTCGCCTACGACCCCGCCCACATCATGGCCCTGAGCGCCCCGCGCTGCAAGGCCTCCACCTCGCCCAATTTCCTCACGGCCCAGTGGCCGCACTTCTTCAAGGCCCAGGCTTCATCGGCCTCTTCCACCGTGGTGGTCACCGTTACCGACCGCAACGGTAAGAAGTACACGGAAACCATGGCCCGTCCCAGAGTGTTCAATCTGAACGACTATAAAAACCAATAACTAAATAATTAACCTATCAAGCGTATGAGACTATCAAAGATTCTCACCCTTCTGGTTCTCCTGCTGCTCCCGGCCTCCGGCCTGTGGGCCCAGAACCGGACGGTTTCCGGAAAGGTGCTGGATGCCCAGGGACAACCCCTCCCCGGTGTCGGCATCATCCTGGACGGGACGTCCACCGGTACCCTCACCGGTGCGGACGGATCCTACAGCCTTCAGGTTCCTGCGCGTGAGGTGGTCCTGGTCTTTTCCAGCCTGGGCTACGTAACGCAGCGCATCCCGGTGGAAGCAAGCCGGGGTACGGTCGATGTTACCCTGGAGGAAGACAACATGACCTTGGAGGAAACGGTGGTCGTGGGTTACGGTACGCAGAAGAAAGTGAACCTCACCGGCGCTATCACCGCCGTGGAGAGCAAGGCACTGGAAAACCGTACCGCACACAACCTCACCACCATGCTGCAGGGTTCCGTCCCCGGACTGAACATCTCCACCTCCAGCGGCAACCCCGGTTCTACCGGCAGCCTGAACATCCGCGGCTATACCTCCATCAACGGCGGTGAACCCCTGGTGCTCATCGACGGTATCGAGGGCAGCATCAACCGCATCAACCCCCAGGACGTGGCCTCCATCTCCGTGATCAAGGACGCCTCCTCGGCGGCTGTGTACGGTGCCCGCGCCGCCTATGGCGTGATCCTGGTCACCACCAAGAGCGGCTCCGAGAAAGACAAGGCCACGGTGCGCTACAGCGGCCGTTACGGCGTGGAAATGCCCACCACCTCCACCGACTGGGAAACCACCGGTTACTGGTCGGTTTATACCATCAACAAGTTCTGGTATGAGAGCAAGGGCTCCAATTACGTGAATTACACCCAGGCCGACATGATGGAACTCCTGCGGCGCGTGAACGACAAGACGGAGAATCCGGAACGCCCCTGGGTGGTGATCAAGGACGGCCGCTATAAGTATTACGCCAATACGGACTGGTGGCACGAACTCTATAATGATGTGCATCCCACCACGAACCACAGCGTGAGCGTGAGCGGCGGCAACAAGGCCGTCAAGTACTACCTCTCCGGCCAGTACGACCGTCAGCAGGGCATGGTGAAGGCCCGCCCCGACGTGTATGAGAAATACAACCTCAGGGCCAAGATCGACGCCCGCATCAACAAGTGGGCGCGCATCAGCAACAACACCAATTTCTTCGTATCCACCTATGATTTCCCGGGCCTGGCCAATATCCAGGACTCCTTCGCCTATGGCGACCGGCATGCACCGGCCTGCTTCCCGCTGAAGAACCCCGACGGCACCTGGCTCTATTTCGTGGATGCGCTTCCTTCGTCCTACCGGCTGAACAACGGCCGCCACTGGGCCTATGCCTCCGACAACCTGAACCTGGAAAAGCGCACGGACCTGGCCAATACCACGGAACTCACCCTGACGCCTTTCAAGGGCTTTACCTTCAAGGTAAACTACAGCTACCGCACCTATAACAACCACGACACCCACCGGCGCAACGAGATCGAGTATTCCCAGGTGCCCGGCGAGGTGATCACGTACAACAACGGCGGTGCGTTTGACAACTACATGACGGAGGAGATCAAGGAATATGTCCGTCAGACCTGGAATGCCTATGCCACCTATGAGCTGAGCCTGGCCGAAGCCCATAACTTCAAGCTGATGGCCGGTTACAACTACGACGACTATCACTACAAGCGTGTGGCCGCCAAGGGTTACGACCTCATTTCTACGGAACTGTCCGACCTGGCCCTCATTACCACCACCCGCCCGCCGGAAGTGGACGGCGACCAGTCGGCCTGGCGCATGGCCGGTTTCTTCGGCCGTTTCAACTACGACTTCAAAGGCCGCTATCTCTTTGAGATGTCGGCCCGTTACGACGGATCGTCCCGCTTTACCAAGGGCCACAAATGGGGCTTCTTCCCTTCGGCTTCCGTGGGTTGGCGCGTGAGCGAGGAGCCTTTCTTCGCCCCGCTCAAGAAAGTGGTCAACAACTTCAAGATCAGGGCTTCCTACGGTACGCTGGGTAACCAGAACGTGGGGAACTTCTCCTATATCCGCCTGGTGAAGTTCGATACCTTCAAGGCCTATAACTTCGGCGGCGACGCCATGGGCCGGTACACCAGCCTGGGAGACCCCGTGGCCTCTGACAAGACCTGGGAAACCTCCAAGCAGACCAACCTGGGCGTGGATCTGGCCCTGTTGGGCAACCGCCTGGAATTCACCGGGGAACTCTACATCCGTGACACCGACGGCATGCTCACCGACGGCATGGACCTCCCGTCCGTATATGGCGCCGGCGTGCCCCAGATGAATGCGGCCGACCTGCGCACCAAGGGTTATGAACTCTCCCTGAGCTGGCGCGACTCCTTCAAACTCTTCGGGAAGGACTTCGAGTACTTCGTGAAGCCCACGCTCAGTGAGTTCCGCTCCAACATCACCCGCTTCAACAACGAGACCAAGCTCCTGTCCAACTACTACGAAGGCATGGAACTGGGTGAGATCTGGGGCTTCCACATCGACGGTCTGTTCGCCTCCGACGCCGAGGCGGCCGAATACACCAGCCGGGTGGACCAGAGCTACTGCAACGCCAACCTGAACGGCGGCTGGAAGGCCGGCGACCTGAAGTATGCCGACCTGGATAACGACAACGTCATCGGCATCGGCAAGAATACCCTGGCCGAGCACGGCGACCGTATCTACCTGGGCAACTCGCTGCCCCGCCTGCACTATGGCGTGCAGTCCGGCTTCTCCTACCGGGGCTTTGACGTGAGCGTGTTCTTCGAGGGCACCGGCGACCATTACTGGTATCCCGCCCGCCTGAACTTCGACTTCTGGGGCCCGTATTCCTACGGTTACCCCGTGTTCCTGGCCAAGAATTTCCTGGATAACTGCTGGAGCGAGGACAATCCCGACGCCTACTTCCCCCGGCCCCGTTCCAACGTGGCCTCCAACGGCGGCGGTGAACTGGGCCGCGTGAACGACCGCTACATCCAGAACATCCGCTACCTGCGTTTCAAGAACCTCACGGTGGGCTACGACTTCCCCAAGAAGCTGATCTCCCGTGTGGGCCTGGAAGGCCTTCGTGTTTACTTCTCCGGTGAGAACCTGGCGTACTGGTCGCCCATCACCAAAGTCACGGACCATCTGGATCCGGAAAGCTGCTTCGACCGCGGCGACGATCCTGTGGACGACCTGAACAACACCTCCTATCCCTGGCAGAAGACTTTCATGTTCGGCATCGATCTCACCTTCTAATGGAAACGAGTATGAAAAAGAGAATCCTATATTTTGCGCTGGCTGCCTTTGCTGCAGTTTCCTGCAATTTCGATGATTTGCTGACGCTGAATCCCGAGTCCCAGCTCACGCCGGACGCGTATTTCAGGACGGCCGAAGACCTGCAGCTCTTCACCAATACCTTCTATAACAACCTGTTGGACAAGGAACCCTTCTCCCGGGAAAACGATTTGCTGGTGGAAGTGAATCCGTCCGACCTTTTCCGCGGCGGCAATGACCGCACCGTGCCTGCCACGGGCGGCGGCTGGTCGTTCACCAACCTCCGGAAGATGAACACCCTGCTGGCCAATATGGACAAGTGCACGGACTCCAAGGCCGTGACGGAATACACCGCCCTGGTGCATTTCTGGCGCGCCTACTATTATGCCGACATGGTGCGCAAGTTTGGCGACGTGCCGTGGATCGACCATGAAATCGGCTCGGCCGACAAGGATCTGTACAATCCCCGCGACACCCGTGAAACCGTGCTCCAGCACATGCTCCAGGATATTGACGATGCCATCGAGAACCTGCCCGGCAAGGCAAAGGCCCCCGAGACCGCCTATCGCGTGAACAAATACACCGCCCTGGCGCTCAAGGCCCAGTTCTGCCTGTTCGAGGGTACCTTCCGGAAATACCATTCCGACCCCGCCCCCTTCCAGAACTCCTATACCGCTGCCGACGGCACCACCCATACCTGGCAGCAGTACCTCACCATGGCCGCCGATGCCGCCGAGGCGCTCATGACCTCCGGCGCCTACAAGCTCTTCAACACCGGCAAGCCCAGTCAGGACTACCTGGCCCTGTTCAACTCGGACAATGCCAATACGGACGAGATCATCCTGGCCGTCAATTTTGACCGCGACCTCAAGATCATGCACGACTGCAGCCGCCTCATGGCCAGCCAGACCGCGGCCCGCTTCGGCATGACCAAGAAGATGGTGGATATGTACCTGATGGCCGACGGCAGCCGTTTCACCGACAAACCCGGCTGGGACGTGATGCCCTTCGCCGAGGAAGTGAGCGGCCGTGACCCCCGTCTGGCCCAGAGCATCCGTACGCCCGGCTACAGCTGGAAAAAGCCCGGTACCAGTCACGACGGCCCCGAGTTCGCCTATTGCCAGACCGGCTACCAGACCATCAAGTTTGTCCAGGCCTATGCCCTGAAGCCCTACACGGCCGACAACTCCTTCAATGACATGCCGGTGTTCCGCTATGCCGAGGTGCTGCTCACCTATGCCGAGGCCAAGGCCGAGCTGGGAACCCTTACCCAGGGCGACATTGACATCTCCATCAAGCTGCTCCGCGACCGCGTGGGCATGCCCAACCTGAATGTGGAAGCCGCCAATGCGAGTCCCGATCCCTACCTGCTCTCGCCCGAGACCGGCTATACCAATGTGACGGGGACCAACCAGGGCGTGATTCTGGAAATCCGCCGCGAGCGCGCCGTCGAACTCTTCCAGGAAGGCTACGGCCGATACTTCGACCTGATGCGCTGGAAGGCCGGATACTGCATGAACCAGCCCATGTACGGCATGTACATCCCCGGTCCCGGCAAGTACGACTTCGGCGATGACAGCAAGTACACCTTCTACACGGGTTCCAGCAATGCCTCCGGCCTCCGCTACAAGATTTACGATCCCGCCACCGGCGACGAAACGGCCACGGACGAGGTCTTCTATCTGGTGAACCCGCTCACCGGGGAATATGCGACGGCCGGCGTCCGCGACGCCCTCAAGTCCGTGCCCCATTCCTTCGACGAGTCCAAGCATTATTTCTTCCCGCTACCCGAGAAGGATCTCCAGCTGAACAAGAATCTCCAACAGAATCCTAACTGGAAATGATTATGAAAAGAATATTTACCCTACTGACCGCTGCCGCGCTGGCCTTGCCGGTATCTTGTGTCAAACAGGAGACCGGCCCCGACGTGGCCAAAGCCGTGCTGGGAGATGTGTCCGTGATGCACTTTGCGGCCAGGAACCCTGCCGCCCAGACCCTGACCATCGTCTCCGACGGCCCCTGGCACACCAAGGCGCCGGCCTGGATTACCGTAACGCCCGACGGCGGCAACGGTGAATGCCAGGTTACGGTGAGCGCCGCGGAGAATGTGGACGGCTCCGGCCTGCTGGAGCCCCGTAAGGACACCGTGATCCTCTCCGGCAACAAACTCTCCAGCCGCCATCTGATCATTGTCACCCAGGAAGGCGATGCCTACCGCAATGCCCAGCATGCTACGGTGGGCCAGATTGCCGACCTTCCGGACGGCAAGTCCTTCATTCTGGACGAGGCCACGGTGGCTGCCGTGACCAGCGCCGGTTTTGTGGTGACGGACAGCCGCAATCACCTGTACGTCAAGAGTGTGCAGAACCTGAACGTGGGCGACCGCATCTCGCTCAAGGGCGTGAAAGGCAAGGCCAACGGCGTGCCGGTGGTCTCCCAGGCCGACGAATGCGTGGTGACCCAGCCCGGAGACGGCTCCTGTTCCTATCCCGACCCCATTGACCTGAATGCACAGATGGCCTCCTACACCGCCGCCTCCATGGATTATGTGAGCGCGAGCGGCATCGTCTCCGGCGGAAACCTGGTTTTCACCGTGGGTGATACCGAATATGCCGTCAAGCAGGTGGATGCCCCCGCCGGCATGAGCCTGGCGGCCCTCAACGGCCACAAGGCCACCGTTTCCGGCTTCAGTTACGGCCTGCTGGGCGCCAAGATGCTGGGCGTGCTGGCCACCCGGGTGCAGGACGACGGCCTGGACCAGCTCATCTACTTCGAGGATGACTTCGAGTGGATGGACCCCTGGACATCGGCCGCCAACGCCGGTGACGACGTGAGCGCCAACAGCGTGAACACCGATACCGCCCCCAACGTCTTCGCCAATGCCGAAGCCTTCGCCAGCTTCATCTCCGAATTCCAGCAGCGCGGCTACGGCTACCTCTGGGGCTGGAAGGGCCAGGATTGGTCGGACGGCGAGCCCGACAACGGCAACAAACGCACCCTGTACCTGCAGCGGAACTACCTCAAGTTCGGCAAGACTAACTATTCTTCCGGTATCATCCTCCCGGCCCTGAGCGCCATTGAGGGCAGCGACGACATTGTCCTCAGCTTTGACTGGTGCTTCTGCATGACCGGCACCGGCAAGCCCGACCTCACCACCCTCAAACTTGATGTGACCGGCGGCGGCTCTTTTGACGAGAACGGCACCGCCAGCAGTGAGGAAATCCTTTCCGGCCAGGTGGTGGAAGAGGACAAGACCAAACTGGAATGGCAGCATGTGGAAATCCGGATCAACGGGGCCACCAGCGCCACCCGCATTGCCATCCATCCCGCCTATTCCGATCCCGACGTCACCAACAGCGCCCGTCACCAGAACCGCTGGTACCTCGATAACATCAAGGTATTGCCGGCCCAGGGCAGCGGCAGCGGCGGCGGTGGCGGCGGCATGAAGCCCGGCACCCTGGTGTTCGAGGACGACTTCGAGTGGCTGGATTCCTATTCCGCCACCGTGAGCGCCCCGGACGACATTGCCGACAACAAGGTCAATTCGACCAAGAATATCTTCACCACGGACGAGCTGAAGCCCATCCTGGCCGATCTCCAGACCAAGGGCTACGGCTACATCTGGGGCGGCAAGGGCCTCACGGAGTGGTCTACGGCCGCACCTGAAGGTGACGCCTGCACGCTCTACCTCCTGAAGAACTACCTCAAGTTCGGCAAGAGCGACTGGAGCTCCGGCCTCATCCTGCCGCCGCTGAGCGCCCTCACGGCCTCGGCCCAGGTGGAACTCAGCTTTGACTGGTGCTGGTGCATGACGGGCAAGAGCAAGCCCGACATCATGACCCTCACGGCCGAAGTGGCGGGCGGAGCGAGCTTTGAGCTCACATCGGCCCAGCCCACGGCCGACGATCTCACCAAACTGGAATGGCAGCACGCCAGCGTTACGATCGAAGGTGCGACGGCCGACACCCGCATCATCCTGCGGCCCACGAATGTGGATCCCTACGTGAGCAACGCGGCCCGCGGACAGAACCGCTGGTACCTGGACAACATCAAGATTGTGACCCGGTAAGGCTTCCACACGGCTTCTTGAAAAGGATGGCTCCTCATGGGGCCATCCTTTTGTTTTTGTCCATTTTATTTCGTATCTTTGTATGTTTATAAGACAGATAAGAAATTATGGATAACAACGAAGAGAAGAACCCGCTGGAAGAGCCCCAGGAGACCGGTTACATCGAGCAGGTGGAGATAGACCACGAGATGCGCACCGCCTACATCGACTACTCGATGTCGGTGATTGTTTCCCGTGCCCTTCCGGATGCCCGTGACGGCCTCAAGCCGGTGCAGCGCCGCGTCCTGTTCGGCATGGACAATATGGGCCTGAGCTATAGCGGCCAGACCAAGAAGAGCGCCCGTATCGTAGGTGAGGTGATGGGTAAATACCACCCGCACGGCGACTCCAGCGTGTACGACGCCATGGTGCGCCTGGGTCAGGACTGGAACCAGCGCTATCCGCTGGTGAAGGGCCAGGGTAACTTCGGCAGCGTGGACGGTGACTCTCCGGCGGCCATGCGTTACACCGAGGCCAAACTCATGAAGATGGCCGAGGATGTGCTGGGCGACATGGACAAGGACACCGTGGACATGACCCTGAACTTTGACGACACCCTGGAGGAACCCACCGTGGTGCCCACCAAGGCCCCGCTGCTGCTGCTCAACGGCGCATCGGGCATTGCCGTGGGTATGGCCACCAACATGGCCCCCCACAACCTGGGCGAATGCTGCGACGCCATCTGCGCCTATATCGACAATCCCGAGATTACCACCGACGAGCTCATGCAGTACATCAAGGGCCCGGATTTCCCCACCGGCGGTATCGTCATGGGCAAGAGCGGCATCCGCGAGGCCTACGAGACCGGCCGCGGCCGTGTGGTGATCCGTTCCAAGACCGAGATCGAAGTGGACGACAAGGGCCGCGAGACCATCGTGGTGACGGAAATCCCCTACATGGTGAACAAGCGGGAGATGATCGAGAAGATTGCCCAGCTCTCCGACGAGAAGAAGATCGAGGGCATCTCCTACATCAACGACGAAAGCTCCCGCGGCGAAACCCGCGTCATCATCCGCCTCAAGCAAGGCACCAACTCCGGTGTGGTGCTCAACATGCTGTACAAGTACAGCCCGCTCCAGAGCAGTTTTTCCTTCAATAACGTGGCCCTGGTGAAGGGACGTCCCCGCACCCTGAGCCTGAAGGACATCATCGGCCAGTTCGTGGAATTCCGCCACGAGGTGGTGGTGCGCCGCACCAAGTTCGAACTGGACAAGGCCCAGAAGCGCGCCCACATCCTGGAAGGCCTGCTGAAGGCCATGGACATTATCGACGAGATTGTCCACATCATCCGCTACGAGACCAAGAACCGCGACGACGCCAAGCAGATGCTGCAGGACCGTTACGGATTCACCGAGCCGCAGAGCGCCGCCATCATCGCCCTCACCCTGGGCCAGCTCACCGGCCTGGACCGCGAGAAACTCCGCAACGAGTTCGAGGAACTGGAGAAGTTCATCGCCCGCTGCCTCGAGATCCTGGGCTCCGTGGAGGAACAGCTCAATGTGGTGAAGGCCGAGACGCAGGACCTGAAGGCCCGCTACGGCGATCCCCGCCGCACCGAAATCACCCTCTCCGAGGACGAATTCAACCCGGAGGACTTCTATGCCGATGAGGACCAGGTAATCACCATCTCGCACCTGGGCTATATCAAGCGCACCCCGCTCACCGAATTCCGCACGCAAAACCGCGGCGGCGTGGGCAGCAAGGGCAGCGCCACCCGCGACGAGGATTTCATCGAGCACATCTACATTGCCAATACCCACAGCACCATGCTCCTGTTCACCCAGAAGGGCAAGTGCTACTGGCTCAAGGTCTATGAAATCCCGGAAGGCAACCGCACCTCCAAGGGCCGCGCCATCCAGAATATCCTCCTGATCGATCCGGACGACAGCGTACGCGCCTACCTGAACGTCAAGACCCTCAAGGACGAGGAATTCATCAACAACAACTACATCATGATGGTCACCCGCCAGGGCGTGGTGAAGAAGACCTCGCTGGAGGCCTATTCCCGTCCCCGCACC
>JAEEGL012484492.1_pt1 | contig 41025 bp, 36 predicted proteins | sample 9134231 | NCBI WGS metagenome assembly JAEEGL01 (sample SAMN16246548, study PRJNA631951) | gut metagenome | biome: gut microbiome; feature: rumen; material: fiber-attached | host: Bos | place: Iran: Karaj | collected 2018-10
AATATTTAATTCTTATAATTCAGACCTGGAGGGATAACAGGATGAAAAAAAATCTTATGTCGGTGCTCATACTGGCACTGCTGGTTGTGAATATTGTGATCTCAGCCATCATCATGGTGACGCTGGTGCCGCAGACCAAACAGGCCAACAAGCTCATTACTGAGGTCTGTACAGCGCTGAATCTTGAAATTGCAAGCGGACGTACAGCAAATCTTTCCTCGGTCAGCATCGAGAATATTGTGGTATATGATCTTCAGGACTCCATGACTGTCAACCTGACGGATTCACCAAACGGAGATGAGCATTACGCGGTAGTGACCATATCGCTGTCATATGACAAGACAAACCCGGATTATGAAACATTGCAGCCGTTAGTAGAAGAGCGTGTGACGCTTATTCGAGAGACGGTTCGTTCTATCATCACCAAGTATACCTATGAGGAAATCAAAAATGACATTTCCGAGCCGGAGGCACTGGCACTGGAACGTATACAGGGTCTTTTTGATTCCAACTTTATCATAGCTGTCAATCTTGGGGCAACATTCCAGTAAGTCCTTCAACAGGGCTTTGCTCTTAAAACCAACAGGGGAGGTCGCGAGATGAGTGACGTACTTTCCCAAAGTGAAATAGACAGCCTTCTGCAACAGCTATCCAGCGGCGAAGTTACCGCAGATGATCTCATAGAACCCAAGGAACGTCAGGTAAAGGAATATGACTTTGCCAGACCATCCAAGTTTTCAAAGGAGCATCTCAGGACACTGGAGATCATCTTTGAACACTATGCGAGACTGTTGTCGACGAACCTGCCTGTTTACCTTAGGAAGAACATTCAGATAGAGGTAATGAACTCTGAGGCAATTACATATTTTGAATTTACCAACTCTTTAGCCAACCCTGTACTGTTGGGTATCATAGATTTTTATCCGATACCGGGGAGCGTCTTGCTGGAGCTTTCCACATCCATAGGATACGCGTTTGTGGACCGAATGCTGGGAGGAGCGGGAACCCCGCTGGAAAAGACCAGGGAGTTTTCGGAGATAGAGCTCATTATCTTGGAGAGGATATTGAACATTTGCGTAAACCTTCTGCCGGAGCCGTGGGAGAACGTGGCTGATCTTTCACCAAGACTTGAGAGGATCGAGACAAATCCTCAGTTTGCGCAGATCATATCACCCGGCGAGATGATCGCCATTGTGACTTTGAATATTAAATTCGGTGACTCGGAAGGACTTATGAACATATGTCTTCCATTCATGACATTGGAGTCGGTCATCGACAGGCTGAATACCAGATTCTGGTTTGCCAGCATAAAAGAAAAAGACTCGGAAACCTACAACGAGGTTATCGAGAGTATCATCCAGAAGGCACCGATGCCTATAAAGGTCGTGCTGGGAAAGACGCTGATATCCGTTTCGGATTTTGTGGGGCTTGCACCGGGGGACATTATAAGGCTCGACAAGCATGTGGATGAAGAACTGGATATTTACGTCAGCAACATTCGAAAATTTACGGCACTTCCCGGTTCGGTCGGTGATGATTATGCCGTCAGGATAACTTCAGTTATCAGAGAAGAGGATTGAAAAAATGGATGTTTTATCTCAGGAAGAAATAAATGCGCTCCTGATGGGAGGCGGAAGCGGTAACAGCAGTGCTCCCGCCTCCGGCGGTTCCGCTTCGTCTGCGGTTGCGGGACCGGATGAAAAGCTGCGCGATGATGAGAGGGATGCCATAGGAGAGATCTCCAACATTTCCATGGGAACCGCAGCCACAACGCTTTTCTCTCTTGTCAACAGAAAGGTTAACATATCAACTCCTGTTGTGAGCGATGCGACATGGGATGATATCGTAGCACAGTATGAGAGACCCTGCGTTTTTATACGTATCGCATATACGGTCGGACTCAATGGCAGCAACATCATGGTGCTGCGTGAGAATGACGTTAAGATCATCACCGATCTTATGATGGGCGGAGACGGTACCAATATTGACGGAGAGCTCGGAGAGCTTCATCTTTCCGCCATATCTGAGGCTATGAATCAGATGATGGGATCTTCAGCAACATCACTTTCCAGCATGTTGTCGAGGACCATTGATATTTCACCGCCGGTGGCGGATCTCATCGACCTTCAGGACGGAGTCGACGAGGGTTCCATAGACGAGTTTTTATCAGGAAAGTTCGTTAAGATCTCATTCAGGATGGAGATAGGAGATCTTGTGGACTCCGAGATCATGCAGTTGTATCCGTATTCTTTTGTGAGGGAGATGTGTTCAGCCGTGACAAGCAATATGCAGGCAGATGCCAATGAAGCGCAGATCGGTATGGGGGACAGTGCTCCCGCTCCGGCACCTGCACAGGCTGCCACACCGGCACCCGAGGCATCGCCTATGGGAAATCCTATGGCAGGACAGCCGTATCCCGCTCAGCCTTATCCGTCACAGCCCTACCCAGGACAGCCATATCCGGGTCCCATGATGATGGATCCGAATATGTATGGTCAGCCGGTACAGGTTCAGCCGGCACAATTTACTCCTTTTACAGGAGATTTCGCAGCCAACTTCGCAAAGGAAAACATCGATCTCATAATGGATGTTCCTCTGGAGGTCACTGTCGAGCTCGGACGTACCAGCAAATCGATCCAGGAGATCCTGGATTTTACCCCGGGTACCATTGTAGAGCTCAATAAGATAGCCGGTGAGCCTATCGATATTTTGGTGAACGGCAAATATGTGGCAAAGGGCGAGGTAGTAGTCATCGAGGAAAGCTTCGGTGTGCGTATCACCGAGATCGTAAAGTGATCATGGACAAAATTTTGTTAACAGGCGGTGTTGCCAACAGTATATTTGAATTCATAACCGTATCTGTAATATTCATATTTGTTCTGGTGCTGTGTTATTTCACCACCAGATGGATCGCGGGTTATGAGAAGACAAGGACCGTAAGGCAGAACCTTGAGCTCAAGGAGAGCATTCGCCTGGGCAATAACAGGTCAGTCGCCATCATAAGAGCCGGCGTGGACAAATATCTTGTGGTCGGTTTCGGAAAGGACGAGATAAGCCTCTTAGCCACACTTACAGGAGATGATATCATAGAGTATGACGGCAGCGCACCTGCCGATACCACATTGTCTGTCTATGGTAATGCCTTTAAGGACGTGCTTGACAGGATCAAAAAAAGAGGCGATGTCGAAAAAGATGAAGAAGTCGGGACAAAAGACAGGTCATAAAAGAAAGTTTATATTATTATGCAGTCTGGTAATGGGAGCCATATTTTTATCTATGGCTCTTTTACTGTCTTTTTCGGATGTTGCTTACGCATCCGAGCCGTCTATAGGTATTGACACAGACAGGGACGGTGTAGTGAAGGACGCCATGGAAGATGCCAGGAGTACCTTCTCACTCTATTATGACAATGGTGAGGGAGGTATGGCTACGACCGTGAGGATTCTCATAGTGCTGACTGTGCTTTCTCTGGTACCTTCCATTGTGGTGATGCTGACAAGCTTTACCAGAATAGTGGTGGTGCTGCATTTTGTCAGGGCAGCCATGGGTACCCAGACCTCACCTCCCAACCAGGTATTGGTGGGTTTGGCTCTTTTCCTGACATTGTTCATCATGTCTCCTGTGATGACCAGGATCAATGAGGAGGCAATAAAGCCTTTGGACGCCGGAGATATAACGCAGGAGCAGGCTTTTGAGGCTGCAGCCCAGCCCATCAGGGAGTTTATGTATCCCCAGACAAAGACCAAGGATATCGATATGTTTTGCGATATCGCACATGTGACTTATGATGATGTGGATGAGATCCCTTTGACAGTACTGATACCGAGCTTTATGGTATCTGAGCTCAGGACGGCCTTCATCATCGGATTTTTGATATATATTCCGTTTATCGTCATAGACATGGTGGTCTCCAGCGTGCTGATGTCCATGGGTATGATGATGCTGCCGCCCACTACCATATCGATGCCCTTTAAGATATTGCTTTTTGTATTGGCAGACGGGTGGAATCTTGTGATCGGAAGTCTTGTAAAGACATTTTACTGACAGGATGAGGAGAGCTGTATGTTATCCGTTTCCGGTTGCATGCTTGAAAGACTCTGATATGAGGTGTTGACAAATGATAACAGACGGACAGATACTGGATATTTCAAGAGAGGCATATTACACCATCATAATGACGGCTTTGCCGCCACTGCTGGTGTCACTTATCATCGGACTGATCGTCAGTATTTTCCAGACGGTGACTTCGATACAGGAGCAGACACTGACATTCGTTCCCAAGATCATAGGAGTGTTCCTTTGCCTTATGTTGCTGGGATCGTGGATGTTAGGCAATATGTCCGATTATATGGTGAATCTCTGGCAGGATTTCAGCTTGTACATCTGATGGATCGGAGTGAGAAATGGTTGAATTTAACTTTTCTCTGGTTAATTTTGAATATTTTCTTCTGATCCTGATGAGGGTTGCGTCTTTTTTTGCGGTGGCGCCGTTTTTCAGGTTGCAGGGAGTTCCGATCCGTACCAAAGTCGGGATATCTGCCGTGATATCCCTGTTGATATATGTTCACATTCCCAAGACCGGCTTTGAATACGGTGGTGTGCTGGAATATGGCGTTATAGCAGGTAAGGAGGTGGTGACGGGGTTGTGCCTCGGATTCTCTCTTTATATATGTGATGCCATTATAACCTTCGCAGGTCATTTGATCGATCTTTACATGGGTTTCTCCATGGCACAGGAGTACAACCCGATGACACAGTCGGAAAACTCCGTTACGGGTACCATGTATGATAATCTCATCATGCTGATGCTGCTGGCCGGAGGAATGTATCAATATATTGTGAGAGCCATAGTGGATGTTTTTGAACTGATACCGGTGGCAGGGACTGTATTTTACTGGGACGGTCTGATGTCGGCTTTTTTGGGATACCTTACCAATCTATTTGTATTGGGTTTCCGCATCAGCCTGCCGATTTTCTCATGCATGCTGGTGTTGAATTCCGTGCTTGGTATCATGGCAAAGGTTGCACCGCAGATGAACATGTTTGCAGTGGGTATGCAGATAAAGCTTGTTACGGGACTTTCGGTCATCATGCTGACCATATTCCTGTTGCCGAGGATTGCGGATATATTGACGGATGAGATGAAGCAAATGCTGGTGTCGGTGATAAAAGCAATGCTTCCTGTGGGATGATATTTTTCGAAGATATGAATACAGCAGATACGGTTGATATTAAAACTTTATTCAGACTGGATCTACAGTTCTTTGCAAAGGACGGTCCCGGAGGTGAGAAGACCGAGGAACCCACCAGCAAAAAACTGAGTGACGCCAGAGACGAAGGGCAGGTTGCAAAGAGCAGGGAGATACCCATGGCGGCATCTCTGTTGGGATTGTTCATATCCTTAAGAGCTCTGGGCAATTATCTCGGCAATAATATGACGGGGATATTTTCGGCTGTGTACGGCAATATAGCCGATACGGCAAACTCAAAGGAGTTTACGAATGTTACGGCCATGTATTATCTCCGTTATGCCTCCGGAAGAGTGATAATGATAGGTCTTCCGTTCCTTATAATGGGTTTTATCATAGCATTTTTATCAAATCTGCTGCAGGTCAGGTGGAAGGTTACTACCAAGCCGTTACAGCCTAAGCTGGACAAGTTTAATCCAATAAACGGGTTTAAGCGTATTTTTTCCATGAACACGCTGTTTGAACTGTTCAAGTCCATACTGAAGGTTTTATGTATCTTTCTGGTGGCATTCATGACCGTAAAGGACAGGGCGGCAGAGATTTTTATATTATACGATCTTTCACTGAACCGGGCCATCGCCGGTACCTGTAATCTTGTGATAGAAGTGGGGATGCGTATAAGCCTGATATATGCCATTATAGCAGTGATTGATTTCATATATCAGCGCAAGAAGTTCCATGATGACATGATGATGACCAAACAGGAGATCAAAGACGAGATGAAGAACTCCGAAGGAGATCCCCATATAAAAGGTCAGCAGCGCCAGCGAATGCAGCAGGCCAGCAGAAGGCGTATGATGCAGAACGTTCCGAAGGCCGATGTTGTCATCACAAACCCTACCCATTATGCAGTGGCACTCAAATATGACGGACGACCTGCGGACGGCGGGGAGGCCGCACCCAAGGTGGTGGCGAAGGGCGCCGACTACGTAGCCCAAAAGATAAAGGAGATCGCAAAAGAGAACGGTGTGGAGATAGTGGAAAATAAGCCCTTGGCCCGTATGCTCTATGCCAATATAGCAGTGGATCAGGCCATTACACCGGATCTTTACGAGGCGGTTGCAGAGATTCTGGCATATGTATATGCCAAGAATAACAAGCTTCCACAGGGAAGCGGAAGATAGATCAAAAACTTAAAGGAAGGAGGAATGGGTGATGAGTTTCCTTAAGAGACTTAATATAGCCGACTATGGCGTAGCCATATATCTTATGGCTGCTATTATGTTCTTCATCATTCCCATTCCGAGCTTCCTGCTGGACATTCTGCTGGGAATCAATATCTCCATAGCATTGGTCATATTGTTTAACTGCCTTTTCGCAAAAGAGGTTCTGGAGATGTCGTTTTTCCCGACATTGCTGTTGTTTACCACCATATTCAGGATCTCGCTGAACGTCTCTTCCACAAGACTGATACTCACAACCGGTGATCCCGGAAACGTTGTCCGCACATTCGGTGGATTCGTGGGCGGCGGAGACCTTGTGATCGGTGCCATTATCTTCATAGTGCTGATCATAGTGCAGTTTGTGGTCATAAACAAAGGTTCCGAGCGTGTATCAGAGGTTACGGCAAGATTTACGCTGGATGCCATGCCCGGAAAACAGATGGCCATCGATGCCGACCTGAACACGGGAGCTATAGATGACGCAGAGGCAAAGCGCAGGCGTGACAAGATCCAGGATGAATCTTCTTTCTTCGGATCCATGGACGGTGCTACAAAGTACGTAAAAGGAGATGCCACAGCGGGACTTATCATCACCGGCATCAACCTGGTGGGCGGCACCATAATGGGCGTCATCAGGGGAATGGAAGTGGTTCCCGCGATCCAGGAATTCGGACTTCTCACCATAGGTGACGGTCTTTGCTCCCAGATACCTTCACTGGTCATATCGCTTTCCACAGGTATCCTGGTCACAAAGGCGTCAAAGGAAGCTGATTTTTCAAAGGTATTGATAAAACAGCTTTTTGGTGTTCCTAAGGTGTTGTTCATGGTCGGTGCGGCACTTATCTTTCTGGGTGTTACCACACCCTTAAGATTCGTGATCTTTGCCGGACTGGGCACAGTGTTTATACTGGCAGGGCGCAGCATGAGCACGGATCTTGCCGTTGAGAAGATCGAGGAAGAGACGGCCACTGCGGAGACGGAAGCCGAGGAGATACGGCGTCCGGAGAATGTGGTATCCCTTTTGAATGTAGATCCCATAAAGCTTGAGTTCGGCTACGGTATCATTCCTCTCGCGGATGTAAATCAGGGCGGAGATCTTCTGGATCGTGTCGTCATGATCAGACGACAGATCGCGCTTGAACTCGGTACTGTGGTTCCCATCATAAGACTCAGGGATAACATCCAGCTCAATCCCAACCAGTATGTTATCAAGATAAAGGATATGCAGGTGGCTCAGGGTGAGATAATGTTTGACCATTACATGGCCATGGATCCGGGATTTGTGGAGGAGCCCATAACGGGTATACCGACGCAGGAGCCGTCCTTCGGACTTGACGCGCTGTGGATCACGGAGAGTCAGAGAGAACGTGCGGAGAGTCTTGGATACACAGTTGTGGATCCGCCTTCTATCATAGCCACCCATCTGACGGAGGTCATCAGGAGGAATATTGCTGATCTTCTGACCAGGCAGGATGTTCAGAACCTTGTGGATAATATCAAAGAGACGAATCCCGTGCTGGTAGATGAGCTTGTGCCGAAGCTTCTGAGCATTGGTGAGGTTCAGAAGGTTCTGCAGAATCTGTTGAGGGAAGGAATATCCATAAGGGATCTTCTGACTATATTTGAGACGCTGGCAGACAGGGCAGTAGTCACGAGAGATACGGATGTTTTGACGGAATACGTAAGACAGAATCTCAAGCGTGCTATCTCCAACAAATATTTTGTTCAATCAGGAGAAGCCACAAATGTTATAACACTTGATCCCAAGATAGAGCAGGAGATCATGGCTTCAGTCAAGCAGTCCGAGCAGGGTGCGTATATAGCACTCGATCCGGAGCGTACGAAGGCCATAATCGATGCCACAGGGGAGCAGATAAAGAAGATGGAGGATCTCGGTGAGAATGCCATCATCATCACAAGTCCTATTGTGAGAATGTACTACAAGAGCATTACTAAGGATTATTATCCGGATCTTATAGTAATATCATACAATGAGGTTGATTCGGATGTTTCATTACAGTCAGTTGGGATGGTGACCTGCTAAATGACCATAAACAAGTTTCAGGGAAAAACCGAAGAAGAGGCGATCGCTCTTGCAAAGGAGAAAATGGGGCAGGATGTGCTGATCATGAGCACCCGGGTGGTGAAACCGAAAGGTATTTTCGGATTTTTAAAGACCAGTATGTACGAGGTTACAGCGGCCGTTGAAGAGAGAAACACAAATGTTTCTTCTACTGTTACCCCCAGAGCTGTGTCAAAGCCCGCCGAAATTGATGAAAAAGGCACTATAGATCTTTCGGCAGATGAGAAGTTGTCACTGAACGATATTTACGATACTCCTTTTAAGCCTTCCGAGAGCATTACATACGGCAACAGGAGCGCGGTTCGACATGAGCGTAAAAAAGATGATGCGGTTAAGACGGAGGTTCGGGACGAGTCTAAGCCGGCTACTGACAAAAACAAGACTTATCCGCAGAATGATATAATATCCGATACGGATTATATTGAGGAAAGACTGGGAAATCTCCAAAATCTTCTGGAGCAGACCCTTGCGGAGGATTCCAGACAGAAGTCGCATAATGATACGTTTACGGGTTATGATCACAAGTTCGCTGATGACGGATCTTCCCGCGAGGGAGAAAACCCTGCATTTATCAAGACATTGTACAGGATATTGCTGAACAATGAGGTTGACGAAAGGTATATCAATAAGCTGCTGGATGACCTTATGACAGTAATAAGGGGAAGTTCATCCATAGATCATATTTTATCCAATGTGTATCAGAAGATGGTACTCAATTTCGGTGATACAAAGGAGATAGAGACAGAGGGCAGGAAGCCAAAGATCATATTCTTTATAGGGCCGACGGGTGTGGGTAAGACCACCACCATAGCAAAGATCGCATCGCGTTTTAAAGTGGGCGAGGGCAGAAGTGTGGCTTTTCTGTCGGCGGATACATACAGGATCGCCGCTACGGATCAGCTGAAGATATATGCCAATATTCTGGATGCTCCCCTCAATATAATATACAAGCCTGAAGAACTGTACGTTGCCATAGAGGAATTCAGAAATTACGATATGATCTTCGTGGATACTGCCGGTTTTTCCCACAAGAATACATCCCAGAAAGAGGATACCGCGGAACTTATAAAACACGTACCTGCCGGTATGGATGTGACTGTGTATCTGGTGCTGTCTCTGGTCACCAAATACAGGGATCTCAAGGAAATATGCGATACATACAGGCAGATATCGGATTACTCGCTGATATTTACAAAGCTTGACGAGACTGATGTCTACGGTAATCTTTATAATATAAGCCAGTACACCGGTGCATCGATCTCCTACGTCACTAATGGACAGAATGTTCCGGATGACATTTCCGTGTTTGATACGCAGGCAACTGTAAAAGCGCTGCTCGGCGGTGATAACGGAGGTGAGTAACATGGATCAGGCTTCCAATCTGAGAAATATCATCAAACAGCAGAATGCCCTGAACACCGTGCCAAACACCGTCGACCCCAATGCCAAACACGCCAGGGTCATTACCGTGACCAGCGGAAAGGGCGGCGTGGGAAAGTCCAATACCACGGTGAATCTCGCGGTACAGTTTTCCAAAAAGGGAAAGAAGGTCATCATCTTTGATGCGGATATCGGACTTGCAAATGTGGAAGTCATGTTTGGAGCGATACCGTCACATAACCTTTCTGATGTTATATTCAGGGGTATGAGCATAAAGGATGTTATTACTCCGGGACCGCTTGATATAGGCTTTATATCCGGAGGCTCCGGTGTTGTGGGACTATCCAATATTTCAAAGGATCAGGTCGTATATCTAGTGAGAAACCTTGCACAGCTTGATTCCATGGCAGATATTATATTGATCGATACGGGAGCGGGAATCTCGGATCAGGTCATGGAATTTGTTTTCGCCAGCTCGGAGATAATACTGGTTTCCACACCTGAACCAAGTTCACTGACCGATTCGTATTCGCTGCTGAAAACACTATATAAGAGTCCCAAGTTCGACAGGACAAATGCGAGAGTCAATGTGATCGCAAACCGTGCCACATCATCGGAAGACGGTGATGCGGTATACCAGAAGCTGAACACGGTGGTGGACAGGTTCCTGGGAGGTTCGCTCAATTATCTGGGGCCTGTGCCGCAGGATCCTGCCATAGATGCAGCCATAAGAGCACAGAAGGCGGTTTCACTCCACTCTCCGAAAGCTCCGGCATCCAAAGCATACGAGTGTATTGCAGGAAACCTGTTGAGTGGGGAGTATACTTATTACAACATGTCCAGGGGAATAGCCGGACTTATATCCGGATTGTTTGGCAGATGACAGCAGCAGGAGATGTGGCATTTTACTAATGTAATGACAAAAAAAGCCGACTGTATATATAAAAGGGGTATGGTAATTAGGAGGTTAACATGGGGATAGACAGTATTTTGAGACCGGGAGACAAGATAGATATCAGGTCGGTCAGCGCCATTAACAGGGCTGAGAGGACAGGCGAGAAGGTGTCGGTCATGGCGAGTCAGGTGCTGGATTTTGCCGGAGAGAATGTTGTGATCGCCATGCCTTATGATATGGGGCGTATGATCCTGCTGGATGTGGGCATCAGCTACGAGATGGTATTCTACACATCCAAGGGATTGTACAGAGCCATGGGGCAGGTTGCGTCACGTCACAAAGACAATAACATATACACAGCAACCGTTACATTCACAACGGATCTTGTCAAATATCAGCGCAGAGAGTATTTCAGATTGCAGTGCATCATAGGGATACAGACTTATGTTATCCCTGAGGAGATAGCAAAAAAACGTCTGGAAAGGGAGCTTGCAGGCATCATAGAACAGGAGGAGATCGCATCCACCATGCAAAGCGGAGTGGCTGTGGATCTGTCCGGCGGCGGCATCAGATACATTTCCATGCAGATGATGGAGCCGGGAACATATATTGCGGTAAAACTTGGGCTGAACGGAGAGAACATAAATGAAGTGTTCGTGTTGGCGGCAAAGATCATATCATCCGTCAGAGCGGCAAATGCCACAGACAGGTATGAAACCCGCATCGAGTTCTGTATTCATACACCGAAGATACAGGACAGTATCATAAAATACATTTTTGACGAGGACAGGAAGTTAAGGCAGAGAGGAAAGTAAAATGGCATCAAAGAAAAAGATCATGATCGTGGATGACTCTGCACTCATGAGAAGGGTATTTTGTGATATAATCAATTCCATAGATGGCTTTGAGGTCGTAAAGACCTGCAAAGACGGAGTTGAAGCGCTGGAAGCGCTGCAGAGTGAAGAGCATTACGATGCCATGATCCTGGATGTTGAGATGCCCAGAATGGATGGCATCCGTCTGTTGATGGAGATACAGGACAGGAATATCAATATCACGACGCTCATGGCCAGTACATACACCACTGAAAATGCGGATATCACTATCAGATGTATGGAACTTGGGGCAGTGGATTTTATCGCGAAGCCCCAGGATATTTCAAAGCTGAAGACTTCTGCTTACAGAGCCAAGATCGAGACGATGTTGAAGGTTGTATACACTTCCGACATCAACAAGATAAAAGTCAGACCGGAGAGCGGAGTTTCCGTTCAGGACAGATACAACGAAGTGATAGCGCGTATGTCTTCCCTGCGGAGCAAGCGGGAACAATCCGGTAAGGCGGAACCTGACATTTTGCAGCCGTCTTCAGCTGCGAAGCAGACTTCTTCTAACGGCAGCAACCGTATCATCGCACTGGCGTGTTCGACAGGGGGGCCAAAATCCCTGCAGAGTGTGATACCTTTCCTGAGCAGGAATATGGATGCACCCTGTGTTATGGTTCAGCATATGCCTGTGGGTTTTACCAAGTCTCTGGCTGACAGGCTGAATGAGATCAGCGAGGTGGAAGTCACGGAAGCGACTGACGGAGAGGTGCTTCAAAAGGGACATGTATATATCGCACCCGGCGGAAGGCACTTGGAGATAGTGGCAGAAGCCGGAGGCAATCACCGTATAAGGCTCAATGATAAGCCTGCCATAGGGGGACTCAGACCCTGTGCCAACATCATGTATAAATCTCTTTCATATTCCAAATATGATGAGGTAGTATGTGTTGTGCTGACGGGGATGGGAGCTGATGGAACGGAAGGTATAACAGAGCTCTCAAAACACAAGAAGATATATGTTATAAGCCAGGATGCGCAGACCAGTATTGTGTATGGTATGCCTAAGGCCATAGCGGAGACGGGGCTTTCCAATGAAGTCCTTCCCCTTGAGATGATAGCGGGAGCCGTTGTGAAGCGGGTGGGAAGCCGCAGATGATCAATAGTACAAAGCTGTAAAACTGCATGATTTTGGCTGCAGACATTAACAGATGATTACAGAAAACGGAGGGTTGAGAAATGGATGTAAGTCAGTATTTGGAAATCTTTATCGATGAGACAAGCGAGCATATTCAGAGTCTCAGCGATAACATCATGACTCTTGAGAATGAGCCTGAAGACAAGGATACCATCAACGAGATATTCCGTGCGGCTCACTCGCTTAAAGGTATGGCCGGTACCATGGGCTTTAAGCGCATGCAACATCTTACTCATGACATGGAGAATGTTTTCCAGGAAGTCCGGAGCGACAAGATAAAGGTCAATTCCAATATGATCGACCTCTTATTCCAGTGCCTTGACGCCATCGAGGGATACCTTAACAACATCAAGGAAACCCAGAATGAGGGCGAGAATGACAACGAAGCCATTATCAAAAAACTCAATTCCTTTATAGACGGTTCCGAAAATGGGGAAGCGGAGCCGGCGCCTGCTGCTAAAGAATCCACACAGGCTTCTGCTGCATCTGCTGAAGCATCAGCATCATCTGATACATCGGGTGCTCATTTCCTTGATGGTGGTGATTTCGATACCATCGACAAGAAGGTTTCCGACGCCAGAGAGGCCGGCAAGCAGATATACGGCTTTACGGTATATGTAGCAAGCGACTGCCTTCTTAAGGCGGCAAGGGCGTTCCTTGTGTTTAAGGCAGTTGAGGATCTCGGTGAGATAATATATTACAATCCTTCTTCTCAGGATATTGAGGATGAGAAGTTTGAGGAGTATTTCAATATCTTTGTTGCAACCAATTCTGATATGGAAAGTCTCAAAAAGGCTATTCTCGGTGTTTCTGAGATCGAATCGGTGGCATGCGGCGAGATAACGGATGATATGTTAGAAGGGTCGCGTCAGGATGAGGCCTCTGACGGCGAAGCGGAGGAGGAATCATCTCCGAGAGAGGAAGAGACTAAACCTGCGGAGATCAAGACCGAATCCGATGAGAGTTCATCACAGGCACCGGCAAAGACTCAGTCTTCGGGAGGAAAGGCAGTTTCAAAGCCTGTTGCGAGTCGCACTGTGCGTGTTGACATCGAAAAACTGGATGCGTTGATGAATCAGGTTTCAGAGCTTATCATCGCCAAAAACTCACTGGCATCTATCAGCACCAATGAGAACGTAATGTCTGACAAGCAGGGCTTCCATGATCAGATAGAATACCTTGAGCGTATCACCACCAATCTTCATGAGTCAGTCATGAAGGTCAGGATGGTACCTATCGAGAGCGTTGTAAATAAATATCCCCGTATGATCAGGGATCTTTCACGCAAGCTCAACAAGAAGATGGAACTTCACATGTCAGGTGAGGAGACGGAGCTTGACCGTACTGTTGTGGATCAGATCGGAGATCCCTTACAGCATCTTTTGCGTAATTCCGCAGATCACGGTCTTGAGAGTGCTGAGATCCGTGCACAGAGAGGTAAGCCTGAGGTTGGTACCATTACTCTTGATGCTTTCCAGGAGGGTAATAATGTCATAATCCAGGTTTCCGACGACGGTAACGGCATCGATACCGAGAGCGTTAAAAAGAAAGCTATAGAGAGAGGCATTGTGACTCCGGAGCAGGCAGAGAATCTCTCGGAAAAAGAGATCATCGATTTCCTGTTCATGCCAAGCTTCTCGATGGCAAAGACCATTACGGATATATCCGGAAGAGGAGTGGGACTGGATGTTGTAAAGAGCGGTATCCAGCAGCTTGGCGGCGATGTGGATGTTAAGACCAAACTTGGTGAGGGTACTACTTTCACAGTCAGACTTCCGCTTACGCTGGCCATCATACAGGCACTTATGGTGGAGGTTGGAACAGAGAAATATGCCATCGCTCTGGGGTCTATCTCAGGTATTGAGGATATTCCGTTATCAGACATCAAATATGTTGAGGCTAAGGAAGTCATACATTTGAGAGGTCAGGTCATCCCGATCATCAGACTTGATAATCTCCTTGGCATTGAGAAGAGCGGCGAGGAGCCGGAGAGCCTGGTTGTGGTTGTTGTGGCAAAGGGCGATAAACTGGTTGGTCTGGTAGTTGACAATCTTATCGGACAGCAGGAGATAGTTATCAAGTCTTTAGGTAAGTTCATTACCAATGAAGACAAGATAATAAGCGGAGCTACCATTCTGGGTGATGGTGAAGTTGCACTGATCCTTGATGTCAACACATTGATGTAAATCGTATAGGAGGATAAACAGATGGCTAACGAACTTGATATGGTCGGTACCGAGACAAAACAGTTTATTGTTGTCAAGCTTGGAGATGAGCAGTACGGCATAGATATCAGATACATAGATAATATTGTAAGACTTCCCAATATCACCAGAGTACCGAATTCACAGTTTTATTTCAGAGGCATAATAAATCTTCGCGGTGAGATCGTTCCGGTCATGAGTATCCGCAGGAAAATGGGCTTTGAAGATGATGTATTTACAGGTCAGACCAGAGTTATCATTCTGAAGATAGCAGATCATGGATTGATAGGTGTACTGGTAGACTCAGTCAAAGAAGTTGTGACACTCTCTGTTGATGATATTGAGAAACCGTCTCATGATCTGGGTACAAAAAACACATTTATCAACGGAATTGGTAAACACAAAGACGATCTTATTTCTATATTTGAGATTAATTCAGTCATTAGTGAAGAGTGATCGCCGGGAAGGTTGAATGTATGGGTAGTTTTTCATTTGATGATGTAAACAGTTTATATATGGATGTTTTCAGAGAGATCGGAAACATTGGAGCGGGAAATGCCACCACCGCTGTAGCGTCCATGCTACAGCTCAGGGTTGATATGAAGGTTCCGAAGGTTGAACTCATGAATATCACTGATTTCGGAACGGCAATATGTCCGGAGGAAGAGGTCATAGCAGGTATCCTGCTGGAGCTTGAATCAGACATATCCGGTTCCATGATGTTCCTTATGAGGCTTGACAGTGCCCATTATCTCGTGAATTCATTGATGGGTGGATATGGAGGCAACGGTGAGGGAGAGACCTTTAATGAGATGGAGCAGTCTGCCCTCAAAGAGATCGGTAACATCATAGCAGGTTCATATCTTTCTGCCATATCCTCCATGACAAATCTTACCATCACACCGTCTGTTCCGTTTTTGGCGGTAGATATGGCGGCTTCGATCCTGTCGGTGCCTGCAATACAGTTTGGGCAATACGGAGACAAAGCTCTTTTGATCGAGACAGAATTTACTGACGATCTTACTATCAGTGGATATTTCATCCTCTTACCGGATGAGGATTCGTACGATAAGATCCTTGCAGGATTGGGAATACCTTTGAACTGATGAATAGGCTGTTGTATCACATATAGATTAGAGGACAGAACGGTTATGGGAGATATTATCAAGGTCGGTATGGCTGATCTGAAGGTCGCCGGGACTTCTGACGATGTATTAATAACCCTGGGACTCGGGTCGTGCATAGGTATTGCATTATACGATCCTACCATAAAACTTGGGGGGCTGGCTCATATCATGCTGCCGGACAGTACAAAAATCAAAAATAATACCAATATTGCCAAATTTGCCGATACGGGAATAGATGAACTGATCAGGCTTATGGTGGCTAAGGGGGCTAACAAATCGAGGCTTGTGGCAAAGATCGCAGGCGGAGCCAGAATGTTTGAGGTTTCAAGCTCAACATCCATAGGAAACGTGGGAGAGAACAATGCGATCGCAAGCCGTGAAAGACTTAAACATCACGGTATACGGCTTCTGGCAGAGGATACGGGACTGAATTACGGACGTACCGTGGAACTTCATTGTGACAACGGATCATATGTTATAAAGGCAGTGGGAAAACCGTTGAAGAGCATTTAGTACCGGAAGGGTTTGAGGCATGACCGCAGGCAGTACGTATTGTACGAGGGAAGGTGATGATCATGAAATTTAATACGAAGCCATTACCATGCATCATCATGCTGGCTGCCGGTTTTATCACTTGTCTGGTGGCAGTGATACAGGATTGGGCGTTATTGCGGTTTTCATATACGCTTCTCATCGTAATGTTCGTGTTCTACTTTATAGGTGGTCTCATCCGGGTCATATTGGACAAAGCTCTGGAATATTTTGATGAGCCGATCTCTCCGGATGACCATGAGGATTACTTTGAGAAGCTGGAGCGCGAGGAAGCTATGAAGCGTATTTTGAAAGAGCAGGATTGATAGTTTTTCAGAGAGTGCATCTGATATTTTTGGGGGAAATGGATGAGCAGCATTCCAAAGGAAAAGCTTTGGGAGGAATATCTGGTAAGACCTACGCCGAAGCTTAGGGAACAGATTATAATTGAATATTCGCAACTTGTGAAAATCGTGGCAGGCAGGCTTTCCATTTATCTGGGTTATAACGTGGAATATGATGATCTTGTTAGTTACGGTATCTTCGGACTGATAGATGCCATAGACAAATTTGATGCCGGCAAGGAGGTTAAGTTTGAGACATACGCCTCGTTGCGCATTAGGGGTGCCATACTGGATCAGATCCGCAAAATGGATTGGATACCGCGAACGGTGAGACAGAAGCAGAGGAAGATTGAGGATGCCATAAAAGCTGTCGAGAGCAGAACCGGTAATGTGGCAACAGATGAAGAGGTGGCTGCCGAGCTTGGTATCTCAGAGGAAGAGTACAATAACTGGCAGGGACAGCTTAAGGTAACCAATGTCATATCGTTGAACGAATATGTCGAGTCGGGAGCTGCGGAGCCGGTGGCCGATTCCTACGGCAAATCTCATTATGCGCAGCCTGAGGAGGCCATTGAGAAAGAGGAACTGTCCAAAAAGCTCAGGGAATCATTGGAGACATTGACGGATAAAGAGAAGAGTGTAATACTGATGTATTACTATGACGACATGAGTCTTAAGGAGATAGCGGCGGCTTTGTCGGTTACTGAATCCAGGGTTTCCCAGCTTCATACAAAAGCGCTTCAGAAGATGCGCAAGGTTATGGGACCATATATGAATATTCTCACAGACAGGGTATGAGGTTGCAGATTACTGTGACCTCATTGTCATGTATGACTGCAGGTCGGGGAGGAAGTTATGTCGGTAAGACCTATAGATTTTAATGGGATGATACAGTCCAATCAGGATGTCAGCAACATCAAGACAAGAGAGGACCATCAGGGTGCGGTAGTATCGGAAAATGCTGTAGTTACAACAGAGCAGAAGGTTGAGCAGCATGCGAATTCCGTTACGGAACAGGATAATGTTGGCGAGGACGGATATGATGGCGGTGGAAACGGAGCATCGTATTCCGGCAGCGGACAGAACAAAAAAAAGAAAAAGAAATATGAAACTGACGGAGAGGTCCGCCCAAAGGGCATGTCCGGAGGCTTTAATATTACGATATAAATTATTTCAGAAGGTAGAGTAGAGATGACTATTGTAGAGATTTTTCTGGTTTTGGTAGGAGTGATATTGGTGATAGGCAGTTTCTTTGTGTCGGAAAAGCTGTCCGACAGAGATCTCGCTCAGATCAGCGAGATGTCCGAGAAAGAGATCAATATCGTGATGGAAAAGGAACTTGCCGAAGCTAAAGCAAAAGTGGCTGATATTGTGGATGATTCACTGGATCTGTCCATCGGAAGGGTGAATCAGGTGCTTGCTGCAGAGACAGACGACCGTATTGCCGCAATCGGTGAATATTCTGACACCGTTCTGGAGAACATCAATAAGGCCAATAATGAGGTGACCTTCCTTTACAGCATGCTCAACGATAAACATGATGAGCTTTCAAAGGCTGCGGCCGATATCACCGCTCTTGTTAAAAACTCCAAGGATGACATCGAGAGTGTCATAGAGGTTGTGAGAGAAAGACTTGTGCAGGAGAGCCTTGCCATAATAGAAGACCAGCGTGCAAAAGAGGCAGCTGAGCTGGCGAGGCAAAAGGAAGCAAGGGAGGCAGAGGAAGCAAAGGCTGAGGAACACGCCAGAGCTGTTAAGGCTGCCATTAACCATAATGATGAGATCATAAAGCTGTATGTCAGCGGTATGAAGCCGGTGGATATAGCAAAGCATTTGGGACTTGGATTCGGAGAAGTTTCTCTCGTGATAGAACTTTTCAGTTCTAAGATAGGACAGATCAAGGAGGCTTTCGATGAGGCTTAAATATTATCTCAGGGGAGCCGGTATCGGTGTTGTAGTGACTACCGTTATCCTGGCGATAATCTTTGCATTAAACCCTAAGACCGTGAGTGATGATGAGATCAGGCAGAGAGCAGCAGAACTGGGTATGATGGAAAAGTCAGAGGTCGAACAGATGGTACAGACTGAGGTAGCATCAAGAGTTCAGCCGGGAAAAACAGATGTATCGGACAGCATACAGAAAACCGATAAGCCTGCCGATACCGATAAGACTGATAATACAGACAATACCGATAATACCGATGATGCGGCAAGTATTAAAAAAGAAGATAATAAAGGTGTTTCTGACAAGACTGACAAGGCAGATAATACAGCCGAGACTGAAAACACAGGAAAGACTGACAAAACTGATAAAACTGACAAATCTGATAAGTCCGACAAAGCTGACACAACTGACAAAACTGATAATACTGACAAGGCAGACACAGCTGAAAAAACTGATAAAACTGACACAACTGATACAACTGACATAACTGATAAAACTGATAAGACCGATAAATCAGAAAAAGCCGATACAGCAGACAGTAAAAATGCAGACGATACCGTTAATACGGATGATAATGCCAATACAGATGATGTGGATAATAAAACGGATAGTACGGCGAATATCGATAATACCGAAGACGAAGATAACACTGAAACTTCCGATAACACCGGAAATGCCGGAAATACCCGCACCATAAAGATATACAGCGGAAATGTATCCGGCACGGTGGCAGGATATCTCTATAAGGCAGGGCTGGTGGAAAGTGCATCTGATTTCGATAACTATATCCAGACAAAAAAGAAAGACCGCATCATCATGTGCGGCACTTTCGATATCCCTGTGGGATCGAGCTACGACGAAATCATCAACATAATCACAAAAGAGAGAAGATGAGTTGTAATTGACCAGTATAAAAACGAAAAAAGTCCTTGCATAAGGACTTTTTTTATGTTAAAGTAAGTGAGTTGTGTGGCGATTTTTCGCCAAAGTTATGAAAAACGCACGCAGGGAGGATGTTTCACGCAGGTGCCGAAAGGTTGCGGGGACAGAAGATATCCTGCGAAGGAAAAACCACAGGAGGTAAAGAAAATGAGCGTTATTTCAATGAAGCAGTTACTCGAGGCAGGTGTTCATTTCGGACATCAGACACGCAGATGGAACCCCAAGATGGCTCCGTACATCTACACAGAGAGAAATGGTATCCATATCATCGATCTTCAGAAGACCGTAGGCATGGTTGACGATGCATATAATGCCATCGCTGATATTGCTGCAAACGGCGGCAAGATCCTCTTTGTAGGAACCAAAAAGCAGGCACAGGATGCTATCGCAGAGGAAGCTACACGTTGCGGTATGTTCTATGTTAATGAGAGATGGCTTGGCGGTATGCTCACTAACTTCCGCACTATCCAGACACGTATCAAGAGACTTAAGGACATTGAGCGTATGGAAGCTGACGGAACATTTGACGTTCTTCCCAAGAAGGAAGTTATCATCTTAAAGAAAGAGCAGGAGAAGCTCCAGAAAAACCTTGGCGGTATCAAGGAGATGAAAGAGATCCCGGATGCAATCTTTATCGTAGATCCCAAGAAAGAGCATCTTTGTGTAAAGGAAGCTCACACACTGGGTATCCCGCTTATCGGTATATCTGATACAAACTGCGATCCGGAAGAGCTTGATTACATCATTCCGGGTAATGATGATGCTATCCGTGCCGTAAGACTGATCGTTTCCAAGATGGCAGATGCTGTTGTAGAGGCAAATCAGGGCGAGGCAGTTGTTGTTCCGGAAGCTACTGAGGAGAGCGCAGAGTAATCTTATTTTTTGATGATAGATAGTGTAAAGTAGTTTATGAAAACATAGGCATCAGGGCTCCGTCATCTGCTTCGCAGATGCCACCTCATGCCGAATATTGGAGGAATATAAAATGGCTAACATAACAGCAGCTATGGTTAAAGAGCTCCGTGAGATGACAGGTGCCGGCATGATGGATTGCAAGAAGGCACTTGCAGAGACAGACGGAGATATGGATGCAGCAGTTGACGTTCTCAAAAAGAGCGGTGCAATGAAAGCAGAAAAGAAAGCATCCAGAATCGCAGCAGAGGGTATCTGCCGCGCAGCTTTGAACGGTACAACAGGTGTTGTTGCCGAGGTTAACTCAGAGACAGACTTCGTTGCAAAGAACGAGGTATTCCAGACATTTGTACAGTCTATTGCAGATCAGGCACTTGCTTCATCATACAATGGCGGTAATAACGGCGAGGATGTTGAGGCTCTTCTTGGAGAGAACGGTCTTAAGGACGCACTTGTAGAGAAGACAGCTACTATCGGTGAGAAGCTTTCATTCCGCAGATTCCGCAAGCTTTCAGGCGATATCGTGGTTTCATATCTCCATGGCGGCGGCAGGATCGGTGTTCTGGTAGCTGGAAAGGGCGCATCTGATGATGCTGCAAAAGAGGCTCTTACCAACATTGCAATGCAGATCGCAGCTATGAACCCTCAGTATTTAAGCTCAGCAGATATATCTGCCGATGAGCTTGCTAAGATCGAGGAGATCACTGTTGACAGCGCATTGAATGATCCGGCAACTCTTCCGAAGCCGATCTTACAGAAGCTTATCGACAAGGCTATCGCAGACGGAAAGTGGTCAGCAGAGACAGTTGCCATCTACGAAGAGAAGAAGAGCAACATGAACTTCCTGTTCAACTTCCTGCCTGAGGAGGCTAAGAACGCACTTGTAGCTCTTGCTATGGAAGATAAGGCTGCCATCGTAGGAGATAAGATTTTTGACGGTCTTGTAAAGGGACGTATCTCAAAGCAGCAGAAAGAGATCTGCCTTATGGAGCAGACTTATGTAAAGGCAGAGGACGGCAAGCAGTCTGTTGGCAAGTATCTTCAGTCTGTAAACGGAAATCTTTCTGTTGATTCATTCGTTCGCTTTGAAGTTGGCGAGGGTATGGAGAAAAAGAATGAGGATTTTGCGGCTGAGGTTGCTGCACAGATGAAATAATCCAAAACGGTTTCAGATTATTATGACCCCGCAGGTACATTGCCTGCGGGGTTTTGCGTGACAACGGAGAGTTTTGAAATGGACAACCTGATATTTGCCTTAAACGCAACGGTTCCCGTCTTTATGATGATGGTGATCGGATATGTCCTTAAGAGATTGAAGTTCATAGATGATGTTTTTGCCGGCAGGATGAATAACTTTGTGTTCAAGATTTCACTCCCTGTGCTGGTATTCGGTGATCTCGCTGTGGTGGATTTCAGGGAAGGCTGGAATACGAAATTCGTTTTGTTCTGTTTTTTTGTCACCATTTTGAGTATACTGATCTCATATCTGGTGTCCTTTCTGGTTTCGCGTAAGACTAATGCGAGCGAGAGAGGCGAGTTTATACAGGCGTCTTACAGGAGCTCGGCAGCGCTTTTGGGACTTGCGTTTATCCAGAATATTTACGGAACCACAGGTATGGCACCATTGATGATCATCGGTTCCGTGCCCTTATATAATATATTTGCGGTCATAGTACTCACGGTATCTTCGCCGGATAACAGATCACTGGATTCCGGAATGCTCAAAAAGACTTTCACAGGGGTTTTGAAAAACCCCATCATCATAGGGATAGCGTTAGGACTCATATGGTCATTGCTAAAAATACCCATGCCGGGTATAATGTTAAAGACGGTCACGAACATAGGCAACACGGCGATGCCTCTTGGACTGATGGCAATGGGGGCGAGCTTTGAGCTCAAGAAAGCTTTTGGAAAAGGTTTGCAGGCTGTGGTTGCGGGATTTATGAAACTAGTAGGTTTCGCAGCTGTCTTTTTACCCTGCGCTATTGCTTTCGGCTTCAGGGAGAGTGAGCTGGTGGCGATACTGGTAATGTTAGGATCCGCTACCACAGTCAGCTGCTTTGTCATGGCCAAAAACATGGGACACGAGGGAACCCTCACCAGCGCAGTCGTGATGCTGACAACACTGCTGTCTGCATTTACGCTCACAATGTGGCTGTTTATCCTGAAGAGCAGGGGATATATTTAAGATAAGGCTGGCAATTTACCTTTCGAATAATCGGAATTGAAAAGATACGATTTACAGTTTATTTGTCTGTTGAGGCACGAACGGCAGGGCGTGTGTATGCGTTCGTGATGGAATATTATTTGTAACAAAAAAACGATTGGAGTTATATTAACATGGATCAGAGTAAGATCAGAAATTTTTGTATAGTGGCACATATCGATCACGGTAAGAGCACTCTGGCGGACCGTATCATAGAAAAGACCGGTCTTCTGACCAGCCGTGAGATGCAGGCTCAGGTGCTTGACAATATGGATCTGGAGAGGGAGAGAGGCATCACCATCAAATCCCAGGCAGTACGCACTGTGTACAAAGCCGAAGACGGAGAAGAGTATATTTTTAACCTTATAGATACTCCGGGACATGTGGATTTCAATTACGAGGTTTCAAGGTCTTTGGCTGCATGTGACGGCGCCATACTGGTGGTGGATGCTGCCCAGGGCATAGAGGCGCAGACTCTGGCCAATGTTTATCTCGCTCTTGATGCCGATCTTGAGGTAATACCTGTCATCAATAAGATCGATCTTCCCAGCGCCGAACCGGACAAGGTTTGTGAGGAGATCGAGGATGTTATAGGTATTGAGGCTCTTGATGCACCAAGGATCTCTGCGAAGACGGGATTGAATGTGGAGGAAGTGCTGGAGGCGATAGTACATAAGCTTCCGGCTCCTACAGGCGATGTTAATGCCCCGCTGAAGGCTTTGATCTTTGATTCCAAATATGATGCTTATAAGGGAGTTATTATATTCTGTCGTATCAGGGACGGCCGTATCGCACCGGGAATGCGCATGCGCATGATGGCAACACATGCTGAGGCGGATGTGGTAGAGGTGGGATATTTCGGTGCCGGACAGTTCTTTCCATGTGAAGAGCTGAGTGCCGGAATGGTAGGCTATATCACAGCATCGCTTAAGAATGTTAAGGATACCAGAGTGGGAGATACGGTGACAGATGCGGTAAATCCTGCCGCAGAGCCCCTGCCGGGTTATAAGAAGGTCAATTCCATGGTATATTGCGGCCTTTACCCCGCAGACGGTGCCAAGTATCCGGATCTTCGTGATGCACTGGAAAAACTTCAGCTCAATGATGCAGCCTTAAATTACGAACCGGAGACATCGGTGGCTCTGGGCTTTGGTTTCAGATGCGGATTCTTAGGTCTTTTACATCTCGAGATAGTGCAGGAGAGACTGGAGAGAGAGTACAATCTTGATCTTGTGACCACGGCGCCGTCCGTTGTATATAAAGTCCATAAATCAGACGGTGAGGTCATAGACCTTACCAACCCTTCGAACCTGCCGGATCCCTCCGAGATCGAATATATGGAGGAACCCTATGTTTCTGCCGAGATCATGGTCAGCAGCGAGTATATCGGTGCTATTATGGATCTCTGTCAGGAGCGCAGGGGTATATATATTTCCATGGAGTATATGGAGGAGACCAGAGCCGTATTAAAATATGATCTTCCCCTAAATGAGATAATATATGATTTCTTTGATGCGTTAAAGTCCAGATCCAGAGGATATGCATCCTTTGATTACGATTTCAAGGGCTATGAGAAATCAGAGCTTGTAAAACTTGATATACTGATCAACAAAGAGACTGTGGATGCCCTGTCTTTTATAGTGTTCAAGGATACAGCCTACGAGAGGGGCAGGCGCATGTGCGAGAGGCTGAAGGACGAGATCCCGAGACACCTTTTTGAGATTCCCATACAGGCTGCCATCGGGTCAAAAGTCATAGCCAGAGAGACAGTTAAGGCCATGCGCAAGGATGTGCTGGCGAAGTGTTACGGCGGTGATATCACCCGTAAGAAAAAGCTCCTTGAAAAACAGAAGGAAGGCAAGAAGCGCATGAGACAGGTGGGCAATGTGGAGATCCCGCAGGAAGCTTTCATGAGCGTTTTGAAGCTTGATGAGGAGTAGTAAGGGCATCTCAGATCATTTTTATAAATAGACAGGATGGGGAACGCATGAATGAGCCACTTTCCATATACATTCATATACCTTTTTGTGTCAGAAAGTGCTTATACTGTGATTTTGTGTCATTCCCTCCACAGGTCTGTTCCGGGGATATAAAAGATGAATATATTGACGCTCTTATCCAAGAGCTGTCATTTTATTCTGAGATCGCCGGTCGCAGGATAGAGACGGCTTTCGTGGGCGGAGGTACTCCGTCTTCGCTGTCGGCAGGACAGTTGAAACGCTTTTTAGATGGGGTGAACAGGTATTTTGATATCGGCGGAGAGTATTCCATAGAAGTGAATCCTGCTACGGTGGATACAGAAAAGCTTGATATAATGCGTGATTTCGGCATCAACCGTATCAGCATCGGACTTCAGAGTATATTTGACAGGGAGTTGAAGCTTCTTGGCAGGGCGCATGATTACTGTGATTTTCTGAAAACTCTGGAATTGGTTAAAAAATCAGGATTCGAGAACATCAATGTGGATTTGATGTCTGCTCTTCCGGGATCTGATATAAAAACATGGACAAAAACCCTTGAAACTGTGGCGGATATGGATATTCAGCATATTTCCGCGTACAGCCTTATCATAGAGGAGGGAACGCCCTTCGGTATGATATATGGGGGTGAAAACAAACCTGAGTATAACGGTGATAGTCATTTACGTGGAGATTCACAACAGGCTGAGGAAGGTAATGATACGAAATATCTTAAGCTGCCTGATGAGGATACAGAGCGTGAAATGTATCATATCACAAAAGATATATTATCTTCCCGGGGATTTCATCAATATGAGATATCCAATTACGCAAAGAGCGGTTTTGAGTGCCGTCATAATGTAAAGTATTGGCGTGGCGGATATTACATCGGGGCAGGTCTTTCGGCATCAGGACATCTTCCGGCAGATACATATAAAGGTTATGCACAGAAATACATGTTCAGTGTGGGTGCCGGATCAGAGGTGGATAAAAACCATAGCAGATTCCGGGAATTTATGACAGATCATCAGGATGATCTGCACTCGGTAAGATACAGGAATACCACAGATATTTCCAAATACCTGACATGGATCAGTAAACAGGTGTTTGATGAGGTTGAACCTGTCTCAGGTACGGATTTTGTGAGGGAGCTGTTTATATTCGGCCTTCGCATGAACGAAGGCGTTGAAGTTGGGAAGGCCCTTGATTCTACCCGTGATAAAGATTTTATCCGGGAGATACGGGCTGATATTGACAGGTTAAAGTCAGAAAACCTTATAGAAGAGAATAATGGCATTATACGTTTGACGGACAAAGGCAGAGATTTTGAAAACTACGTGGTCTCTTTTTTTGTGTGACAAATATAAAAGCTGAAGCAAGGCTTGGCAATATATGAAAAAGAATACTTTGGATTCGGCAATTGAACAGATGAAAGTGGGCTCGAAAAAGGGCTTTTTGGATTTTTACAGGGGAACTGTGTCCTATGTTTACAGCTCTGCCTATCTTTTGTATAAAGACAGGGATGAGGCACTCCGTTTTATGGAGGACCTGTATATCTATATGTATCTCCATATAACCGATTACAAGGGTGACGGAGATGTAAAAAAATGGGTGTCCAGAGAGCTGATGGAAAGATACAGGCAGCTCATGATAGGAAAAGAGATGTCTGATATCAACACGATCAAAGCAATGCAGGAGAGTGTTGCTTTGGATAATGACGGCCGTAAAATGCTGGAGCTTGCTCTGCTCTCGAACATAAGCTTTCCGCCGCAGGGAGCCGGGATTTCCGCAACGTGGTTTATGTTAGCTGTCCTGTTCGTGACAGGAGTTGTGATGCTGGCTTATCTTATGATCACCAACATAAAACCCAAAAACACCATAGATGCCGATATTTTGACAAAGACACAGGATGGAGTGACAGAGACAGTATCCTCCAATGTGTCGTCGGATGGCACTGATGATGGCAAACTTAAAACACTGTCGGAGGCTCAGGCTGAATTGGAACAATATCTTGAGGTGTACGGTGAACCTGAGGATGGAAAAGATGACAGTGTTACCGAGGTGATCCACAGCGAAGAGTTAGATGGAGCAACGGATCGAATAGAGAAGACCGAGCCGGATGTGCCTGATACTCCCAAGGTTGAGACACCCGAGGTCAGCACTCCCACAGTGGAAACGCCGGAAGCACCAAAGTCATCCACAGGGGACAGTAAAACCGGTAACAAGAAAACAGAAAAAAAGAAAAAAACGGATGATTCTGCGGACGATCCGAATTCTGCCATAGATGAATTCATGGAAAAGGTCGAGGAACTTGAGAATTATACTGTTTCACAATAAACACAGCGGGGAAATTTTATATTTTTTTTGATATTTTTTTCCTAAAAAGGTAGACATGCACTTTTCAGTGTGATAAAGTGAATATGTGTGTTTCACGGAACAATGTAGTTCAAATATGTTTCACGGAGTTTGGAAATGGCAGGTATATTTCAACAGCTCAGAGAGATGAAAAAGCTCCTGACTGCTCAGGAAAATGAATACAGAAGACCGACAGATCATCACGACGGCGGTCGTTCACCTCGCAGGGATGCAGAATCACAGCGCAGGGAGGCTCATTCTGATGATAGCGATTCACAGTCTATACAGTCTGAAAAAGCTGTTTCACAGAATGTGTACCGGGCTCCGGTGAATCCGGCAGGCGGCAAATCTTATGATGACAGACAGCTTGCGGATATCAGTGACAGGATCATGAGTCAGCGCGGAGTTATGGCTGAGCAGTCGGATATACTGAGGGGGCAGAGTGTCGCCATAAAGGAACAGGCTGATGCGGTCAAAGAAACTTCCGAAGCTGTTAAGTCCAATACTTATGCGGTGGAAAGGCTCACAGAGATTCTCAATAAACACCAGGAACAGATGGATCAGGTGAATTCGTCGGTGAATGCCCAGAATCTTCGTCTTAATAATATTTCCCAGAAGACGGGTTTGATGGATTCGAAGATCGATGATATATCAGCCGGTCTCGATGAGTCCAAAGAGAAGATAGATGCGTTGAGCGCAAAGGTTGAGCAGAATTCAGCTGCATCAGATGAGAAGATCGAGAGCATTAAGTCTGAGATCAAAGATCTTGCGGCTGCTGTCAATAACTCTGCCAATGATGATGATATTATAGATCTTAAGCGTGGTATTTCAGACGCCAGAATAGATATTTCCGACGTTCAGAAAAACGTGGTAGATATTCAAAAGAATGTTACGGATGCATCTGATGATATCAAGAAGATAACGGATGAGACATCCGGATTATACGACAAAATACAAAAACAGTCTGTGAAGATTGACCAGCTTGCTGCAGAGATGGATGCACAGACGGTAGCTTTGCAGTCGGTTACTTCCGACACTGAAGGTGTCACGGGGAAGCTTGATGAATTAAAGACTTCGTCTGAAGTTTCGGAACAAAAGCTAAACAAACTTACTGAGGAGTTCGATCTTCAGGTCAGCGCCATCGAAGAGCTGGCAACATCGGTTAAGACTGAGGCGGAGGTAAGAGCCGAAAGATTTTCAAGTCTTTCTACCGAGATCAGACTGCAGGAAGAGTCAGTTTCCGCAATGTCGGATGATATTAACAGACAGAATCGCAGGCTTACTGAATTATCCGATAAACTGGACGGATTTGCAGACCAGGCAAAGGCGAACGGAGAGAGACTTAATGCATTTGCAGATCAGGCAAGATCAAACGGAGAAAAGCTTGATGCATTTGCAGATCAGGCAAGATCAAACGGAGAAAAGCTTGATGCATTTGCAGATCAGGCAAGATTAAACGGAGAAAAGCTTGATGCATTCGCGGATCAGGCAAAGGCAAACGGAGAAAAGCTTGATGCATTTACGGAGAAGGCAGAGACTCTGACTAGATCCGTAGATGAGATTGGTATAACACTGGATGGCTATAAAGCTCTGTTTGGTCTCCAGTCTGACAAGGTTGATTCTTTGGGTGTGAAGGTCGACGAGGAGACTACCCTCATCAGATCAGGAATCGATAAGCTTGATGAACAGGAAACTCTCATCAGGGAAGGCAATGAAAAGCTTGACAGACTTGCGACAAGCTTTGAAGAGCAGGCAGGTATTCTGGAGTTCCAGAGTGAGAAACTCTATTCTCTGGATGAGAAGGCTACTGCCAATAATGAAAAGTTATATGAGCTGTCCGAGAATATCAAGGAGAGCAACATTGACATCACGGGAATGCTTTCGGATGTTTCCGGAAAGACAGATGATATCCTGTCTAAGAGTGATGATATTAAGGTCAAGGTTGAGTACCTTGATGTCCGTACAGAAGAACTTGGTACCAAGGCTGATGAAATATCGTCGAAGAGCGATTCAATTCTGGCTATAGAGGAGGAGATAAAGTCAGATCTTGCGGCTAAGACTGATGCTATCAGGACAGGTATCTCCGACAGTTCTGAGGGTATTAAGACAGCAGTTACTGAAAACTCAGAGGGCATAAAGGCTGCAGTTGCTGAGAATTCCGAGGGAATAAAAACTGCAGTTGCTGAGAACTCAGAGGGTATAAAGACTGCAGTAGTTGAGAACTCAGAGAATATTAAAGCTTCAGTATCTGAAAATTCAGAGAGCATAAAAACAGCAGTATCCGAAAATTCAGAGAGCATAAAAACAGCAGTATCCGAGAATTCTGAGAGTATAAAGACGGCAGTTGCCGAGAACTCAGATAGTATTAAGACTGTGGTTGCTGAGAAGTCAGAGGATATTAAGGCTTCAGTGACTGAGAATTCAGAGGGCATAAAGGCTGTAGTTGCCGAGAATTCAGAGGGCATAAAGGCTGCAGTAGCTGAGAAGTCAGAGGATATTAAGGCTTCAGTGACTGAGAATTCAGAGGGCATAAAGGCTGCAGTTGCCGAGAATTCTGAGAGTATAAAGACGGCAGTTGTCGAGTATTCTGCTGATGTGAAGACTGCAGTTACCGAGAGTGCTGACAGCGTAAAGAAAGCAATATCAGATATTTCCGGAAGCATTGCGGTTGCTGCTACGGCAAATGTGGCAAATGCTGAGACGAATAAATCTGAGATCAAGGCTCATATAACTGAGTCCAATGAAAAGCTTTCTGCCGAGATCAGTGAAAAACTCGAGGGTATCAGTGCGTCCAACAGCGATGCTAACAGTCAGATGAGCGAAAGACTGGCTTCGGTTTCATCTGATAATGCTGTCATCAAGGGTATGCTGGATACGGCTGCCGCGGACAGCGATGAGATAAAAGGCAGACTTGCCAACATTTCCGATGATAATGCGGACACTAAGTCAAAGATAGACAGGATTCTTGAGAATACCGGTGTTTTGACTGAAAACGAGGCTAAAAAGGTATCAACTCTGGAGACATTAAATGATGCTCTCTTTGGATTGGGTGATACCCTTGTCGAGAATTCCGAGCATACAGATGCACGTATTGCCGAGATCAGCATGAAGGTCGATGATCTTGCCTCGATCACCAAAGAATCCGGTAATGATATGGATCTGAAACTCAATAATGCGGTTAAGACTGTTGATATCAAGATGGAGGAGCGTCTTGAAAAGAAGCTTGGTAAGAGTTTTGATAACAGACTTACCTATCGTATCGGAGAAAAGCTGGATGAAAAGCTTGAAGAGAAATTCGATAAATATCTTGGCGATGAGTACAGCGATGCGATAGATGGAAAGCTGAAAGACCAGTCTGTGGAGATAATGGATTATGTGCGTAAGGCTAAGGATAACCTTGCGGATAAGATCCACGACGAGAACGTAAAGGAATACCGCAATATTCAGGTGAAGCTGGATGAGCAGAACGAGCTCATGAAAGAGGTGGAGGTCGGCAGAAGGACCAAAAATTTCATCCACCGCAGCAATATCGGTATCACAATGTTGTTAATATTGGATACCCTGGGTGTGGCTACATTGGTGCTGTTGGCTTACGGCATAAATCCATTGGATTATTTTAAGTGATGTTTTTTCGCTGAGTTTTTGGCTCTGAAATGCTTTGCATTTTGGAGCCTTTTGTTTTATACTAATGAACGAAATTTAGTAGCGATACATAGTCTTGAATGCTTAGAGATTTCGTTGATGCACAGGTGACTGAAATGACTAAAAAAGAAGAAAAAAAGAGCATACTGGTGATTGGGCACAAAAATCCGGATACCGATGCGATCTGTGCTGCAATCTGCTATGCCGGACTCAAAAACAAGATCACAAATGAAAAACATATTCCGGCCAGAGCAGGAAAAGTTTCCAGCGAGACACAGTATGTTTTGGATTATTTCGGAGTCGAACAGCCGGAGCTGATAGAGGATGTGAGACCTCGTCTTGAGGATATATCCATCAGATACACCACAGGTGTCAGGAATAACATCACCATGAAAAAAGCCTGGGAGATGATGAGCACCGAATCTATTGCTACGATCCCTGTTGTAGATGACAATAAGTTTTTGACCGGAGTGATAGCAAATTCGGATATTGCCATGGGATATATGGAAGTGAACGATCCTTATGCCCTTTCAAAGGCGAGACCTCAATACAGGGGAATACTGGAAACGCTGAACGGTACGCTGTTGAACGGCAATGAACATGCATATTATACAAAAGGACGTGTGGTAGTGGCGGCCGGCAGCAAGAGCAATATGGCAGAAGTTATCAGGGAAGACGACATGGTGATCTTAAGCGACAGAGACGAGACCCAGCGCATAGCTATTGCTCAAAGGTGTGCATGTCTCATCGTGACCGATGGCATACAGGTGTCGGAAGAGGTTCTTGCAGATGCCAAAGAAAAAGAGTGTGTCGTCATCAGCACCCCCTTTGATACCTATGCTGCAGCAAGGCTCATATATCAGAGCATCCCCATAAAGGCTGTGATGCATTTTGATCAGCTGGTAACTTTCGACCTTGATGATTTCCTGGAAGATGTTATGGATGTTATGTCCCGTGTGAGACATCGTGATTTCCCTGTACTGGATGAGAACAGACATTATGTGGGTATGTTTTCCCGCAGAAATCTTATGAGTCAGGGCAAAAAAAGAGTCATACTGGTAGATCACAATGAAAAGCTTCAGGCTGTGGAAGGTATTGGTACGGCTGAGGTTCTGGAGATAATAGATCATCACAGGCTGGGATCATTAGAGACAATGTCACCGGTGTTCTTCAGAAATGTTCCCCTGGGATCCACCTGCTCCATCATTTATCAGATGTACAAAGAATACGGTGTTGAGATCGACAGGGTTACAGCAGGGCTTTTATGTGCGGCTATCGTGAGCGATACCCTGATGTTCAAATCACCCACATGCACAGCTGTTGACGAAAAGATCGCAAGAGAACTGGCGGTGACTGCAGGCATCGATCTTGAGAGCTTTGCGGTGGATATGTTCAGGGCCGGTGCGAATTTTGACGCAAAGACCGATCAGCAGATTTGCTATCAGGATTTCAAGACCTTTGATTTTGACAAGATCAGGTTCGGCGTTGGACAGGTTTTGTGCATGACACGGGTAGAGGTTGAGAATCTTAAGAACCGTCTGGAGGCCTTCTTGCCGAATGCATTGCCTGAAAAGGGTGTTAATATGGCCTTTTTCATGATAACGTGTATCTGGGATCAGGAGACTACTGTTATCAGTGCGGGACAGGGAGCGTCCGAGGTATTAAAAAAGGCCTTCCCCGGTACAGAGGAAGGCACGGTATTATTAAAAAATGTTGTTTCACGTAAAAAACAGTTTATCCCTGATATAATGAGTGCGCTGGTGTAGAGGATCAGATACGTTCCATTACAGCTTTTGATACAACGTCCGAAACTCTCGGATCGAAAGCTTCAGGCAGTATGAACTCGTCATTGAGCTCATCGTCGGATACGAGATGCGCGATGGCTTCTGCGGCAGCTAACTTCATATCATCGGTTATGATCCTGGCGCGCCCTTTAAGAGCACCCTTGAAAATTCCGGGGAATACAACCACATTATTGACCTGATTCGGGAAGTCGGAGCGGCCTGTACCTACAATACGGGCTCCGGCTTCTTTTGCAAGATCCGGCATTATCTCCGGTGTGGGATTTGCCATTGCGAACAGTATAGAATCTTTGTTCATGGATCTTACCATATCCCGGCTTACTATACCCGGTGCGGATACTCCCACGAAGATATCGGCTCCCTTGAGAGCATCAGCCAAAGTTCCGGTCTCGCCGGAAAGGTTGGTGACTTTTGCCATTTCAGCCTGCATCCAGTTGAGATTGGGGTAGTCTTTTCCGATGATACCTTCCTTGTCACACATGGTGATATTTTTGAATCCGTAGGTCAGAAGGAGTCTTGTGATGGCAATTCCTGCACTTCCGGCTCCGTTTACCACTACCTTGCAGGTGTTTTTGTCCTTTCCGGTTATACGGAGACCGTTTATGATACCTGCCAGTACGACGATGGCTGTACCGTGCTGGTCATCATGGAATACGGGGATATCCAAAAGCTCATTAAGACGTCTCTCTATCTCAAAACATCTCGGTGCGGAGATATCTTCGAGATTGATACCGCCGAAAGCGGGAGCGATATTGACTACCGTTTTGATGATCTCCTCGGTGTCCTGGGTATCAAGGCAGATGGGGACAGCGTTGACATTTCCGAATTCTTTGAAGAGTACTGCCTTTCCCTCCATGACAGGCATGGCTGCAAGGGCACCTATATTACCGAGACCGAGTACCGCCGAACCGTCCGATACTACGGCGATAGTGTTGGCTTTCTGAGTATATACGTATGCATCTTCAGGTTTCTCAGCAATCTCGCGGCATGGCCAGGCAACTCCCGGTGTGTATGCCACTGCCAGATCTTCTCTGGAGTTTACCTTTGATTTGGCTGTTGTCTCAAGTTTGCCGTTCCATTCTCTGTGAGCTTTCAGGGCTCTTTCTCTGTCGTCCATTTGTCACCTCTGCGATTCTATGATTTGGATTATGTGCAAAAAAACGGTATAACCGGCTGCGATTAGAAATTCTAACTGATCATTACACCGCTCTCATCAACATAGTATAGAATAGTATTTTTACACTGTTTTTTCAATGAAAAAAATGTAGAAAAGTCGTTGCAAAAATATTTTTTTTTGTATATCATAGTAGTCATCGAAAAGATGATCGGCACTGTTTTTACCGGTGCAGGTCATGTTCGGGGGGAGGGAAGTTGAATATGAATGAGGTGCTGGAGTCTTATATCAGGATCGTTCCGGTGATCAAAGATGCGCTCGGTATGGATATCATGATGAGCGTAACGGACGGCTACAAGTTTTTGGCTTATTGGCGTGGAGATAAGATGGTCGCTGATATAAAGGTGGGAGATGAGCTCAATCACAATGATCCGATGTGGACCAGTTTTACTACAGGTGAAAAGCTGCAGCAGATCTGTCCGCCGGATGTATATGGTTTTGCTTTTAAGGCTATTACCATCGCTATTAAGGACGGATCACGCATTGTCGGTACCATGGGAATAGCCATCAGCCTTGAGAATGAATCATTTACGCGCGAGGCATCCGAGAATCTGCTGAAATCGGTTGAGGCAGTACAACAGGAGATCGATAAGGCTAAGAACTGCAATGACTCCATCAAGACCACCAGCGATGTGATAAATGCATCTACAGACAGGATTCTGGCAAATGTAAATCTGGTGCAGAATTTTGCAAAAGAGATTCAGGCCATTTCCAAGAAGACCAATATGCTCTCGCTGAATGCTTCCATAGAAGCGGCCAGGAGCGGTGAGGTCGGAAAGGGGTTTGCGGTAGTTGCGGGTGAGATGAATAAACTCGCCAATGACATCAAGGATTCTTCTTCCAAGATATTGGACATTATAAGCCAGTTTGTTAATGACATCAATCTGATGCGCGAGAACCTTGAGGTTCAGGACGGCGCACAGAAGACGCAGCTTGAGCTCACTGACAACCTGTATTCGGAGGTTAAGTCTATACAGCAGACAGCAACGGAGGTTATAGACCGCATGGGTGTTTGATCCCGGAGTTTACAGTTATAAGCTTATGGGCGTCAGGTGAGACCGGGTCTCATTTTTTCGATATGTTATATGTCATATTCGGATAGTCTAATTCAGAATATAAAACCTCGGCTGTATCGGAGTGGATTTCCGATACAGCCGGTATCCGTTTTATCAGTTTTCATAACCTGCTTTTCACGATCAATACAATATGGATATCAGGAATATTTTCGGGGTTATCAGTACCCTGTTACGATAATTATACAAGCCAATACTACATTTATGAAACGGAGTGAAATGAATGCGAGAAAAGTATGAAGAGATGTCCCTTACACAGTTAAAGGACATAGCAAAAGAAAAAGGATTGAAAAAGGTCTCTTCGATCAGAAAGGGAGAGCTGATAGATCTTCTGCTGGAAAAAGACAAGGAAGAGGAGAAAAAACAGACACCGGCGCCGGCTGTAAAAAAACACGCCATAGGTCTACCAAAGGGGTTTGTGCGGACAGGATCAGATGGCAGCGAGACAAAGCCTGCTACTGCAGCACCGAAGCCGGCAGCGTCAAAACCTGCAGCGCCAAAGCAGGATACTGCACCGAAGCCCGGTGGAGCCGAAGCTTCCGGAGCCGGAGAGACGGTTCTCTCGGATGAAGACAGGCAAAAATATGAAAAAGCACTTATAGGAACCACCAATGAGTCATATACCATAGAGGATCTTGCAAAGCTTGACAGCGGAGATACCGTAAAGGGTATTTTGGAGGTCATGGGAGACGGTTTTGGTTTCATAAGATGCGATAATTTCCTGCCGGGTGAGCAGGATACTTATGTTCATCCCGCTACCATCCGAAAATTCGGGCTGAAGAGCGGAGATATCATATTCGGCGGAAAGAAAGTAAAGGCGCCACAGGAGAAGTTCCAGGCTCTTTTGTACATCAATACGGTAAATGGATTTTCAATTCCCGAGATCTTAAAGAGAGTACCCTTTGAAAAGCTTACTCCCATCTTCCCGGACGAGAGGATCCATCTGGAGATACCCGGTTCGAGTCCGGCCATGAGAATGGTGGATCTTATATCACCCATCGGAAAAGGACAGCGAGGCATGATAGTGTCTCCGCCGAAAGCAGGTAAGACTACTCTGTTAAAAGCGGTTGCTAAGTCAATATTGAGAAACAATCCGGATATGCATCTGATGATCCTGCTGATAGATGAACGTCCTGAGGAAGTTACGGACATAAAAGAGGCAATATTCGGTCCGGAGGTCGAGATCATCTACTCTACATTTGATGAGCTCCCGGAGCATCACAAGAGAGTATCCGAGATGGTGATTGAGCGTGCAAAACGCCTTGTGGAGCAGAAGAGGGACGTTACGATCCTGCTGGATTCCATCACAAGACTTGCTAGAGCTTATAACCTTACGGTTCCACCTTCAGGACGAACTCTCTCCGGCGGTCTGGATCCGGCTGCATTACACATGCCGAAGAGGTTTTTCGGTGCAGCCCGAAACATGAGGGAGGGCGGTTCGCTCACTATCTTAGCTACAGCACTTATAGACACAGGCAGCAAGATGGATGATGTTGTATATGAGGAATTCAAGGGCACAGGCAATATGGAGCTTGTGCTGGACAGAAAGCTTTCTGAGCGAAGGGTTTTCCCTGCTGTAGATATCGTGAAGAGTGGCACAAGGCGTGAAGACCTGCTGTTGTCTCCCGATGAGCTGGAAGCAGTCAACATCATGCGAAAAGGCTTAAACGGCATGAAGTCCGATGAGGCGGTAGAAAATATCATAAATCTTTTTGCAAGGACCCGCACAAATGCCGAGCTTGTGGCGGCTATCAGACAAAAGAGATTCATCTGACGGGTTTATGTTTGTAAAAAATCTATACTTGTTAACGTTTTTAGTTACAAATTAGCCCGAATGTTGAACGAATCTGAACAATATTTCTGATTATAAAAGTGGTATTTAATTCTGTTCAATAGTATAACGTGGAGGTATTATGGAAAAGCTAAAGAAATTTGTGGACGGCAAGGTTTTTCAGGGAGTGATATTGGGAGTGATCCTGTTGAATGCGCTGGTGCTCGGACTTCAGACATCGAAGAGTGTAAACGCCGCGGCAGGTGATATATTGTCTGTTATAGACACAGTCTGTCTGTGCATCTTTATCGTGGAGATGGGATTAAAGATGATAGCCTACAAGTTCTTCGGATATTTCAAGAACGGCTGGAACTGGTTTGATTTTATTATAATACTGACATCTGTATTGTCCGGTGTGGCTGTGTTCTCATCATTCCGAATCTTAAGAGTTTTCCGTGTGTTCCGTTCTCTGAAGGGACTTCGCGGTTTCAAGATGGTGAGCTCACTGAAACCAATGCAGGTCATCATAGGCGCCATTGGAAAGTCGCTTCCGGGTATTTCGTGGACTGCTCTTTTGCTGATCGTGATCTATTATATTTATTCCATCATTGGAGTTACCTGTTTTGGAGAGGCATTTGAAGACTGGTTTGGTACCATTCCCGCTGCGATGTATACACTGTTCCAGGTTATGACATTGGAGAGCTGGTCCATGGGTATCAGCCGACCGGTTATGGATGTTTTCGGGTCAGCATGGATATATTTTGTCTCATTTGTGCTGATATCGTCATTCGTGATGATGAACGTTGTGGTGGGTATTGTGGTAAATGCTATCAGTGAGGTGGCAGAGATGAACCGCAAGGATGAGGCAGAGGAAGTCGGTACGGCCAACATAAAGGAAGAGATAGATGCGGTGAAAGATCATCTGGCAAAGCTGGAGGAGTTGTTGGACAAACAGACAGCAAAGTAATAGTGACAAATAATAAACTCAATTTGTAAAACTGATAAAAAAACACTTGCATTTGTGTTTTTAATATGCTAAACTCTAAAGGCTGTTGTGAAAACAGCGTGTAACATTATGTAAAGGGCAGGCAGCGACCTTCCCGAGACGCAATGGCAAAACCCATTGCCGGAAATTAATAATTGTGAGGTGAATAAGATGCAGGCAGAGATCCAGCCGGATTACTATCAGGCAACAGTTACTTGTAACTGCGGGAACACGTTCGTAGTGGGTTCTACAAAGCAGGAGATCCACGTTGAGATCTGTTCGAAGTGCCATCCGTTCTACACAGGCCAGCAGAAGGCTAGTCAGGCAAGAGGACGTATCGAGCAGTTCAACAGAAAATACGGCATGAACAAGTAAAGTCAGTCGTGAGCCGGTGGCAGATGCCGCCGGCTCGTTGTCATTTATTGAACTAATGGTTACTGTTCACAGTCAATATCATACAGTCAGACATATGACAGCATGCCGGCAAATATATTTGACTGCATAATAATGAATGGTACCAAACTTATTTACTTTGGGAAAATCATATGAGATACAGCGGAATAGGCGGTCAGGCCGTTATAGAGGGCGTTATGATGCGTAACGGTGATGATTACGCCGTTGCAGTCAGAAAACCCGACAAAGAAATTGCCATCACCAAAAAGAAGGTGACAGGACCGGGAACCGATCATTGGACCCGGAAGGTCCCTATAATACGCGGTGTTTTGAGTTTTGCGGATTCTCTTATATTGGGAATGGGAGCTTTATCAGTCTCATCCGAATACTTTGATGACGAAGATGATGACGATAAAACCGGTGAAGAGAAAGACAGTGTGGATCCGGAGAAAAAGCAAAAGAAAGAGAAGATTGAGAATACACTGATATTGGTATCTTCGTTTGTGATCGCCATTGTGGTATTCATGATCATACCGTATCTTTTGTCACTTCTGTTTAAGCGCTTTGGTCTGGGCGATACTCTGATAACGCTCATAGAGGGAGTTATCAGAGTGGTGATATTCCTGGCATATATGTTTTTTATTTCTTTCATAGAAGACATCAAGCGTACATATATGTATCACGGTGCTGAGCATAAATGTATAAACTGCATAGAATCAGGCCTGGAACTGAACGTGGAGAATGTCAGGAAGAGCAGTCGTTTTCACAAACGCTGCGGCACCAGTTTTCTCTTTGTGGTGGTCATAGTGAGCATTGTGGTATTCATGTTCATCAGGGTGGATTCCAGAGTTTTGAGGCTTGTCTTACGGCTTCTGTTGATACCCGTAGTGGCAGGCATATCATATGAGTTTATAAGACTCGCCGGCAGATACGACAATCCGGTGGTAAATCTCCTGTCAAAACCGGGTCTCTGGCTTCAGAAGCTATCTACCGCAGAACCTGACGATGACATGATAGAAGTGGGCATAGCCTCGGTTGAAGCCGTGTTCGACTGGAAGGAGTTTATTTCCCAAGAGGATCTTTATCGTACATGAACTACAGAGAAGCTCTTAAGAAATGCGAAGAAAACTTAATAAATGCCGGTATACCGGATGCAAAACTGGATGCATGGCTCTTAATGTCATATACGGCAAAGATAGACCGCAGCTTTTACTATACCCACATGGATGAGCCCATGCCCGAGGATATAGTGCATGATCTTTTCGCATCTGTGGATAAGCGTTCCGAGCATGTTCCGCTTCAGTACATTACAGGCGAACAGGGATTTATGGGCCTGACCTTCAATGTGAATACCAATGTGCTGATCCCGAGACAGGATACAGAGACACTGGTGGAGGCTGCATTGAAGATCATAAGACCGGAGTATCGTGTTCTTGATATGTGCACCGGCAGCGGATGCATCATTATCAGTATAAAATATAATGTTCCGGAGGTCGTGGCCACAGGATCCGATATTTCAAAACAGGCTCTTCTGGTAGCCAAGGAAAATGCCAAAAAATACGGTATGAACATCGAGTTTATCACGGGAAATCTTTTCGACAATATCAGCGGAGATTTTGATGTTATCGTGTCGAATCCACCGTATATACCGACTACGGATATACTCACACTGATGCCTGAAGTGAGGGATTTTGAGCCGGTCGGAGCGTTGGACGGAGGTTCGGACGGACTTGAGATCTACAGGCCTCTCATTGCAGGAGCAAAAGATCATCTGAGGGAAGGCGGAGCGCTGTTACTTGAGATAGGATATGACCAGGCGGCAGATGTCACCGCACTGATGAGAGAAAACGGTTTTGTGGCTGTGGAAGTTATAAAAGACCTTAGCGGTCACGATCGTGTTGTGACAGGTATCAGGTAGAAGTATATATTTTTGTGATACTAAATGAATTCATAGTACATGATGTTTTTTTATTTTTGAGAAGGTGATGATTATGTTTGATAAGTTGGAGGATATTCTGGTCAGATATGATGAGATTTTGAGCGAGTTATCGGAGCCGGATGTGGCAAACGATACCAAGCGTTTTCAGAAGCTCATGAAGGAGCAGAGTGATATCCTGCCTTTGGTAGAAACTTATAAAGAATACAAAACGCAAAAACAGAACATAGAGGATTCGCTGGCTATACTGGATGAGGAGAGCGATGAAGAGCTGAAGGAGCTTGCCAAAGAAGAGCTTTCCGCATCAAAGGCTAAGGTTGCAGAGCTTGAAGATAAGCTTAAGATATTGCTGCTGCCAAAGGATCCTAATGACGACAAAAACGTTATCGTGGAGATCCGTGCGGGTGCAGGCGGAGAGGAAGCAGCGCTCTTTGCTGCCGAGATATACCGTATGTACGTGCATTACGCAGAGGCAAGACGCTGGAAGGTTGAGACTCTTGAGGCAGACGAAACAGGCATCGGTGGCATGAAATCAGTGGATTTCATGGTGAGCGGCCAGGGGGCGTATTCGGTACTCAAGTACGAGTCCGGTGTACACCGTGTCCAGAGGGTACCGGAGACAGAATCTCAGGGGCGCATACAGACTTCAACCTGCTCAGTGGCTGTAATGCCTGAGGCAGAAGAGGTTGAAGTCACCATTGATGACAAGGACATCAGGATAGATGTCATGCGTGCGTCCGGAAACGGCGGGCAGTGTGTCAACACCACGGATTCGGCCGTGCGATTGACTCATTATCCCACGGGTATTGTGATCTATTCCCAGACTGAGAAGTCTCAGCTGCAGAACAAAGAAAAAGCCTTTGCGCTCCTTCGCGCAAAACTCTACGATCTTGAGCTTCAGAAACAGCAGGATGCAGAGTCCGCAATGCGCCGCAG
>JAEEGL013119019.1_pt1 | contig 41024 bp, 32 predicted proteins | sample 9134231 | NCBI WGS metagenome assembly JAEEGL01 (sample SAMN16246548, study PRJNA631951) | gut metagenome | biome: gut microbiome; feature: rumen; material: fiber-attached | host: Bos | place: Iran: Karaj | collected 2018-10
AAAGAACGAATGACAATTCTGAATGCATGTGCATCAAAAAATCAGAACATTGTTTATGAGATTTGTAAGAGAATATGCGAATCTTTAAATGGATGTGTGTTAGATACCAATCAATGTTATAGATGGAGGTTATTCGGCGAGTTAAGGTCGTCAAAATATGTTGATCGAGTGTCCGTTGAACAATTGAATGATGTAGTGGCGCTTATGTTACAGTGTTGCGATTATTCTCCAAAAGCGATCACTGACTTAATAACAGTATCTACCCATGTGAGTATGGGTGGTGTTAGAATGTTGATATTGAAAACGATACATGAACATTTGGCAGAGTTAGATGACACTCAAATTGTTGTGGATATGTTGAGAAAAGACATCAGCCACCATTTGTCATATCCTGATGCGGATTGGTCATTAAGCGAAATGGAATTGAAACCGTATCAAGACTTGCTTGATGAAATTGAGCCAAAAGACGTTATGCATAAAAACGCATGGCTATTTGAGGATTTTTATGTGCAATTACCTCTTGAAGATGCTTGGGACTATGACAAAGAAGTTCAAAGATTGAGAGAAGCTCGTAATAAGGTGGTTGTGGAAATAGTTGATTCGATGGGGCGTGGTGGCATTTGGGAGTTCCTCAAAATCGTGAAATGCCCTGAAAGTGTTTCAGAAAGCCTTGTGGTAGTTTTTGGTGACAGCCTTTTAGATGAGGTTTGTCAAAAAAATCAGGCTAATGAATTAAGCGAGAACTTTATGAGGTCCTTCCTAAATGTTTTGTGCTATAATGACATCACAAAATACCAAGAATTAGCGGCACAGATTATTGCAAAGGATCCTAATTTGACAATAGTTTTATATGCCCCAAGATATATTGAGGGATTGGCAAAAATTGCAGCAGATTGTGGTGAAGAAACCAAGCGAATCTATTGGGAATCTGTTAACGTTGGCCCAGTTAAAGATAATGTTGACAACGTTGTTCATGAGTTGATAAGAGCAAATAGGTACTCACAGGCAATTACTACCATGTACTTTTCTCGTGAATCGCTTAAAATGGATGATTTAGAGATTATTAAAATACTCTATTCTTATCTCATGAAAAGCGCATCAGAGAAATCTCAATTAGACATACATCATGTTGTAACATTCTTGAAAGATTTGGACAAATCAGAAGACCCAGAAGTAATAAGGATTTTGATATTTGTCGAGTTTCTTATGTATAGGGTCTTGGAACATGAGCGAATAAAAATGTCCAATACACGATTTGTAAAGGAATTGTCGCGTAATCCCGAATTGATGATGCAACTTGTGGAGTTGGCTTATGTTCCTGATGATGGAATAGAGGAGCAATTGGAAGGCGTTGCTGCTGCAAACAGAAAAACAAAAGGAGAATGTGCTTTTCATATTTTGTTTTTTGGTCGAAATATAGTTTCGTTCATGGATGACAAAGGGGAATTGGATGAACAATTTATGAATCAATACATTGATCAGTTGTATGAGTTGGCAAGAGAAAGAAAAAGGCAAAAGGTTATTGATTGCGTGGTTGGCGATATTTTGGGCGACATTCCAAGGGATGAGAATTATCCTCCAGATGCACTTTGCAAAATGGTAGAGAAATTGGATAATGATATTGTGGATCAACATATTCGTATTAGAATCATAAACAATAGAGGCTTTACTGGTCGTTCTTATAATGAAGGTGGAAATCAAGAGCGTTGGATGGTCGCGGAGTTTGAGAAATACAAACAGAAGACACGTTTGATATATCCAAGGATGACAAAGATATTTGATGATTTGATAGAGGAGTATAAAAGAATGGCAGGGAAGGAGGATGTTGAGGCTTCGATTGCTGATTTAGAATATTAAAAATGAATAATGAAAACTAGTGATATGAATACCAGTAAAACCAACGAACAAGCTTTCGAGGCACTGATAGAGAAAACCTTGGTGGGCAGCACCCATGAGGAACGTATGGCCGCTGGACAGACCGATGTGGATGCCCAATCGCCAGCAGGGAACCAGTATTATTGGGGTCAGCCCAAGGACTTCGACAAGAAACTGGCACTGGACCTGCGGCGGCTGTGGAACTTTCTCGAAACCACCCAGCAAAAAGAACTCGATGACTACAAGGGCAAAGACCTGAAGGCTTCACTGCCCAAACAGATTGCCAAAGACATTGAGACCTTCGGCCTTATCAAGGTGCTGCGCGAAGGCGTGGATGTGGACAACATCCATGTCTCGCTGTTCTACCCCAAACCGTCGGCAGCCGACAGCGAGGCTTCGAAACAGAAATATGCCCAAAACCAGTTCTCCCTCACGCGGCAGCAAACCTTCTCTGTGGCCAATCCCGGTTTGGAAATCGACATGGTACTGTTCGTAAACGGGCTGCCGCTTTTCACTTTCGAACTGAAGAATCCTTGGACACATCAAACCGCCAAATACGACGGACAGAAACAGTACAAGTCGGCAGAGCGCAACCCCAAGGAGGCTTTGCTGAACTTCGGTCGCTGTTTGGCGCATTTCACGATGGACAAGGATGAAGTCTTCTTCACTACGCGCCTCAACCTTGATAAGACTTATTTCATGCCCTTCAACAAGGGCTTACCCAATGGCCAAGGTGCGGGCAACCCCGTGAATGTAGATGGCAGCTACAAGACTTCCTACATGTGGGAGCAGATTCTTCAAAAGGACACCGTGGCCGACATCATTATGAATTACGTCTGCTTCGACTACGACGAGGCCAAGACCCAGAAGAAGGTGCCACACATCATGAAGAACGCCAAGAAATTAGTTTTCCCGCGTTATCATCAGTTGGATGTGGTGAGCAAGTTGGTCGAAGATGTGGCTGAAATAGGAGTAGGAAAGACCTATCTCATTGAACATTCTGCTGGTTCAGGCAAGTCTAATTCGCTCACATGGTTAGCATACAAACTCATCAAGACCTGTCCCACCACAATGGATGCAGTCAGAGCAAAGGCCGTGGATACGCCTTTGTTTAACTCTGTCATCGTGGTCACCGACCGCCGCCTATTGGACAAACAGATTTCCGACAACATCAAGATGTTTGGGCAAAGCAGCAAAATCGTCGCCCACGCCGACACTTCGAAAGAGTTGAAGGAGGCTATCGAGAATAACAAACGTATTATCATCACCACGATACAGAAATTCCCCTTCATTTGTGACGTGATCAGCGATGTGAGCGACCATAACTTTGCCGTCATCATCGATGAAGCGCATAGTTCGCAGTCGGGCATTGCCGCCGACAAACTTAACGCCACCGTGCAAAAAGACGCCGACACCGATGGAAGCGACACTGATGCTTTGCTGGAAAAACTGATGAAAGATCGCAAGATGAGCACCAACTGCTCCTATTTCGCTTTCACGGCTACGCCAAAAAAGGAGACTTTGGAACGTTTTGGTAGTGAAGATGCAGAAGGCAAATTTCATCCCTATCATCTCTATAGTATGAAACAAGCCATCGAGGAAGGTTTCATACTTGACGTGCTGACTAATTACACCACATATCGGAGTTATTATGAGTTAACTAAAAGCATTGAGGAAAATCCCGAATACAACAATGATAAGGCACAAAGATTGCTTAGAAGTGCGGTAGAGCGTGATCCCAAGACCATTGCTGCCAAGGCTGAAGTGATGTTGGCGCATTTTGATGCGAAAATCTTCCGCAACCATAAACTGAAAGGCAAGGCAAAGGCCATGGTGGTGACAAAGGATATTGAATGTGCTATTAAATACTATCAAGCGTTGAGCGACATTGCAAGGGAACGTGCATTGCCCTATAAATTGTTAATAGCTTTTAGCGGTGAAAAACGAGTGGATCATGTGGACTATACCGAATCGAGAATGAATGGTTTCCCGGAGTCAATTACCGCTGAAATGTTCGAAGCTGACGATTATCGTATTTTAGTGGTTGCCAACAAGTATTTGACCGGGTTTGACCAGCCTAAACTGTGTGCTATGTATGTTGATAAGCCATTGGATGGTGTGTTGGCAGTACAAGCTCTTTCAAGATTGAATCGTTCCGCTCCAGACCTCGGCAAGTTGAGTGAGGATTTATTTGTCCTTGACTTTTACAATACTAAAGAAGGCATTAAGGATGCCTTTGATCCGTTCTACACTTCCACCACCTTGTCGGAAGCTACGGATATCAATATTTTGCATGAGTTAAAGAATACTTTGCTGTCGTTTGGTGTATTTGATATGGATGAAGTCAATGACTTTATTGAGCTTTACATCCATGGCGCTTCCGCTGACCAATGGGCACCGATAGTCGATACCGCTGCTGATCGGTTCAACAACGAAATAGAATGGCCTGAGAATGGCAAGGCCGATTTCAAAATGAAGTGCAAGCAGTTCGTGAAGATATATTCGAGGGTGGCTGCTATTATGCCGTTTGAAATGAAAGATTGGGAAAAACTATTCTGGTTCCTTCGCTATCTTATCCCGAGTCTTGTGGTCGTCAATCCTGAAAAGGATGGATTAAAAGACCTTCTTGACTCCGTTGACCTCAACACCTACGGATTAAGGCGCACAGCCTTGAACGAGACCATCACACTGGATGCAGGTGAGTCAACTATCGACCCGTTGAAACCAACGATGGTTCATGCGGGTGGAGGAGAAGAGGAACCTAAAGACCCCTTGGATGAAATCTTGAAAGAGTTCAACGAACGTTGGTTCAAAGGTTGGGACGCCACTCCTGATGACCAAAAGATGAAGATGATCAGCGTGGCTCAGGCCGTTGCTGCTGATGAAGACTATAAGACTTTAGTGGTGGGCAATCCTGACCAGCAGGCCGTGGATGCGCTTATGATTGAGATTATTGACCGTATCATTCGCAAGAAGCGCAAGGGAGACATGTCGTTGTATAAGGAATACCAACAAAACGAAGGCTTTAAGGTGGATTTCCGAAGTGTTATAACACGGATGTTAGGCGATTTGGATTATCTTCAAGCGCAATGATTCTAAAATTGAGTAAAAATTAATATTTGTATGAGAACATTTAAAATAAATATTTAACTTTGCAAACAGAAATAGTATTTCTATGATTAGAAAAATCTCAATAAAAAACTTCAAATCCATAGTTGATCTGACTTTGGAGTTAGGTCGATTCAATGTCATTATCGGCGCTAATGGCTGCGGTAAGACCAATATCCTCGAAGCCATTGCTTTTGCTGCCGCAGCTAATGCCAAGAAGCTAAGCAATGAATTCCTAATGAATAGGGACTTGCGTGTTACTAAGCCCGAATTGATGGTAAATGCCTTTGAGGAAGGGGCATTTGAAATTAGTAATCCATCTATGGAACTATCAAACGGAATTATGATGTTTGATGTCAAAGAGGACGGTGGAAAAGATAGACCTATTACATTGGTGTTTAATAAATCCCAATGGGTGGATATGAGTTTGTTGAATTATCCCGATCTTTTCATGTTTTTATTTGAGCATGTTGCTGAGACTAAAAGTGAAAAACTTGATAAAGACGAGTTGTTGAAACTCAGAGAAGAATCTCCTGAAAAGTTTGATAAGTTAATGAGTTTGTTCGACTATCCTCAAAGTGATCTGGACGCTTTTCTGATTTACCATCCTACCGAAAAACACCTGAAGGAAGTCAAGGATTCTCCTATTTATCCCTTGGGAATCAAAGGTGAAGGCTTGCTGCAATATCTAAAAGAAAAAAGCCAACAGACGGAATACAAGGAAATGTTTGAAGCCATCAACGAAGGGCTTGGAATGTTGGACTGGTTTGATGGTGTCACGGTTCCTGGCAATTTGCTGAGCAATGAATACAAACTTTCCATTGGCGACAGATACCTGCGTGATTCCATGCGCTATTTTGACCAAAGAAGCACAAACGAAGGCTTCATGTTCCTGTTGTTTTATTTGACTTTGTTCAATAGCAAGGACACGCCGCCTTTCTTTAGCATTGACAATATTGAAACGGCATTGAATCCAAGACTATGTACTGAACTCACTTCGCGATTGATCAATACTGCTAAGGAAAAGAATAAGCAAGTTATTCTTACCACACATAGCCCGTACGTTTTGGATGGTTTGAATCTTTTGGATGACGATGTGAGATTGTTTGTCGCTCGAAGGGATATTGATGGCCACACCCGTGTAGAGCGCATTATGTATCGAGAGGATAGGAGTATGCCCTTGTCAGAATTGTGGATGAGTGGTTTGATAGGCGGTTTGCCTGATAATTTCTGATGGTATGAGTACGAAAATAGGCATAGTTAGTGAAGGAGTTTCTGACTTCTTTATTCTGAAACATATCATTGAACGGTATCTGAAAGATAAAGATGTCTATACGATACCTTTGAAGCCGAAAGTATCGGCTCAGAACAAGCAAGTCGGTTATGGCTCTTGGCAAGGCGTTTTTGAATACATTAAAGGTAATGACAATTTGATTGTCGAAGCCGTCAAAGAAGGGTGTGAATATGTGGTGATTCAGATTGATACAGATGTCAGTTCACAGTACGGTGTGGATAATAATCATGAAGATGTATCGGCGTTTTGGAATGCTGTGAAAGAAAAACTGACAGCAAGCGTCCATCCGGATTTTCCCAAAGACAGATTGATCTTTGCCATTTGCATTCAAGAGATAGAATGCTGGCTGATTCCATTTGTTTCATCAAATAGAAATGAATGTGAGAATACTGACAGATGCTTGAATATTGTGAACAAACATATTCGCACAGAAGGAAGTATTGACAGAGACAATAAGAATTGCATTCAAGCTCAAAGACTATACATCTCCATTTTGAGTAAGAAGCGCAAGCCAAAGGAAATAGGGGAGTGTTCGCAATTCAATTATGGTTTTGCGAAGTTTGTGGAGCAAATGGATGAATTGCCTAAACATCCGATAGTGGTCTAACTGGTGAACAATCTTTCGCCGACGAAATGGTGGCCAAATGGGAATAATGGCATTAACTTTTCTTTGTTAATTTTTGTTTGCCAACTTTAGTAAAGATCATCCAAGCTCCCGTCATAGCTGTCACCGCCGAAGGAATCACCAAATTCGTTGAACTCGTCTTCGTCGAACTCATCAAATTGATCCTCAAACTCGTCGAAGGGGCTGTCATCGGGGATGTCGGCATTGTCCCAGTCGAAATCATCCTCGAGTTTTTCCTCGCTGAACTCGTCATCATCGTCCATGTTGTGCATGAACTCATCAATCTCATCGTCGCTCATCTGGTCGAAATTCCTGTCTAACAAAGCGGAATCGCTGATGGCTCTTCCCATGGATTTCAGCTCGCGTTTCAGTGAAGGCGAAACGTAAAACTCATCAATGTTCTCTTCGCAATATTTAATGTATTTAGGGTCTTTTTCGTAAACCTCAGCAATTGTCAAACCTTCGTATTTTCCGAAAGTGAAGACATCATCAAGATCATAGAATTTCATAATGTCTGAATAAATTTGCGGCAAAGATAGTTGTTTTTTTATATTTTTGCTTAAAAATTGAAAAATGAAAAATCATCTTTTTGAAATTAACCGTGCCATTGAAGACTCCATCGTCTCAAAGCAGCTCATTCTCAATGACAAAGGTCTTCTTGACCGTATAGATGATGCCATAGGCCTTTGTGTGGATTCCTTGAAAAAGGAAGGTAAGATTTGGTTTGCCGGTAATGGAGGCAGTGCCGCCGATGCCCAGCATCTCGCCGCTGAACTTAGCGGTCGTTTTTATCTGGATCGCAAGTCCATTCCTGCCGAGGCGCTTCATGTCAACACGAGTTTTTTGACCGCCGTGGCCAACGACTACGGCTACGACAAGGTTTATTCACGTCTGCTGGAAGGATGCGCCCGTTCAGGCGATGTGCTGGTGGCCATCAGCACTTCAGGCAACTCCTGCAATGTTGTAGAAGCAGCCCAACTCGCAAAAAAAATGAAATTAAGTGTGATAGCCCTTACTGGCGCATCAGGTGGCGATCTTAGCAGCCTTTGCGATGTGCTGCTCAATGTGCCAAGCACTAACACGCCTCGCATTCAGGAATGCCATATCCTGCTGGGTCACATTCTTTGTGAACAAATCGAAAAGGAACTATTCACATGAAGTTGGACTGGAGGCATATCGTTGACGATAACTGGACGCTTTTTTTAGACCGCGATGGTGTCATCAACCGCCGCATCATCGGTGGTTATGTCACTCGCTGGGAAGAATTTGAGTTTCTTCCTGGCGTGCTGGATGCCATGAGGATATTCGCCCAAAAATTCAAGTACATCGTAGTGATTACCAACCAACAAGGTGTAGGGAAGGGGCTGATGACCATGGAACAGCTTGATGCCATCCACGATCGAATGTGCTTTGAAATGGAAGCCCACGATGGTCGTATTGATGGAATACTTGCTTGTCCGCAGTTGGCTTCCGAGCATGATAATTACCGCAAACCTGATCCTGCGATGGCTTATACCGCCAAAGAAATATACCCAGACATCGACTTGAAAAAAACCATTATGATTGGCGATGGACAGTCCGACATTGAATTTGGCCGCAATGCCGGCACCAAAACCATTTTCATCGGCAACGAGGATCCTGCTGCCGATGACAGTTTTCCTTCATTGTATGACTTTGCAAAATCATTGCTATTATGACACCAACCATCATATTCACCGTATTTGTCATCTACACCGCACTGCTTTTCGTCATTGCTCATTTCACATCACGTAAATCGAACAACGAAGCCTTCTTCAAGGGCAACCGCAAATCGCCTTGGTTTGTTGTGGCTTACGGCATGATCGGAGCATCACTTTCCGGTGTGACCTTCATGTCAGTGCCAGGCGGAGTGTACACAGGACAGTTCACCTATATGGGCATTGTGTTAGGCTACGTCATCGGCTATGCCGTCATCGCTTTGGTGCTATTGCCGCTTTATTATAAACTCAACCTTACTTCCATCTATTCCTATTTAGAGATGCGTTTCGGTGTGCATTCCGAACGTACTGGGGCGGCGTTTTTCCTGCTCTCACGCTTGTTGGGTTCCGCTTTGAGGATGTATCTTGTTGTCTTTGTGCTATATGAATATGTTTTCAAAGCATGGGACATTCCTTTCTGGGTACCAGCTGTAGTGTTCATCATCATCATTTTGCTTTATACTTTTAAAGGTGGCATCAAGACTGTGGTGTGGACTGACACTTTGCAGACCACATTCTTGATTCTTGCGGCGGTGCTGACGGTGGTTTACATCACCAAAAACCTGGGCACGGGCATTGGTAGCATTTTGAAAGCCGCTGAAACAGAAGGCTATACAAAATTATTTGTGACCGACTGGACGCACAGTAAGTTTTGGCTAAAGCAAATCCTCAGCGGGGCTTTCATTACCATCACCATGACGGGCTTGGATCAAGATATGATGCAAAAGAACCTTACTTGCAAAAATCTCCGCGACGCACAGAAAAACGTGATGACCTCCAGTGGCTTGTTCATCTTAGTGAATATCATTTTCTTAAGCCTTGGCGCTGCCTTGATTTATTATGCGCAGCAGACGGGATTTGCCTTGCCAGTCAACGAGAGCGGGGTAGTGGTCAACGACAAAATCTTTCCCTCAGTGGCTTTTTCCTTGAGCTCGTTTACCGCTATCGTCTTTGTGTTAGGTCTTGTGGCTGCGGGCTATTCCAGCGCTGACGGCACTTTAACCGCTTTGACGACCACTTTCTGTTACGATTTTCTGCACTTCGAAAAGAAAGGGCTCAGTGAGCAACAAGTGACCAAATACAGGAAACTCATCCACGTGGCTTTTGCTTTGCTTTATCTGCTGGTAATCATCCTGTTCCGTCCTTTCCACAACGAGTCGCTGATAGACAAAGTTTTTGACATTGCCGGCCTGACCTACGGGCCTCTGTTAGGTCTTTACACCTTTGGCTTGTTTGTGAAAAACAGGAAAGTCAATGACAAAGCAGTGCCGTTCATTGCCATTGCTTCGCCAATAATCAGTTATCTCCTGAAACTCTATTCCAAGGAGTTGCTATGGGGCTATCAGTTTGGTTTTGAGATCCTTATTGTCAATGGTTTGTTGACATTCTTAGGATTGATGGCAGCGAGCAAGAGAAGCGAGAAATGAGATTTATTCCATGCCGAAACTGGTGATTTGGCCGGTGTTAGGATCAAGGGCTAATTTGGTTTTTCCCAAAGGCGCAAGCATGAACACGCCAAGTTGTGTGACGGTTGTGCGACGCTCAAGGAGCACTTCTCCATCCATGTTTACACGGATATTGGCTGTTTCGGGAATGCGATAGAACAGCTTGTTCTCATGACTCAGCGTTTCCACTGCCGATTGGCTGGGCTCGTTGATGTTTCCTGTGGTGTTCAGTGAGATGGCTTGTACAATGATGGGCGAGCCTTCTCCACTTACGCCAGCCGTAAATCCTTTTGACTCAGAGAATTTTCCTATGGTTTGTGTCGGGACATCCTTGGTTGGGGTCACATAAATGGTTTTGACTGTGGTTTTGGTGATCCTTTTGCCAATAAAAAGGCTGAGGTATTCTTTCTCCATCTCGTCAAGGTCGGCATACATCTGGCGATAGGTTTCCAATGAGAAAGCTGTTTCCTGGAAACCTGTCAGCAGTTTGACTTTCTCTTCACGCATTCTTGAAATCATGTCGGCGGCACTGCGGGCCATCTGTTCCTTGCCTTTTATTCCGTTGGAACCGTATTGGAATTTGAATGTTCGGTCTGGTGAGGAAACGACTTCTGGCAGATTGATGTCTTTCGGTTCCTCCACAGTAGCGTGGCTTTTTACATTTACTCCTTGCAGAATGCCTTTGGCAGTCAATGCGAATTCCGAGACATCGCCTTTTTTGGGGTTCATGGTGACAAAAAACATGGCGTTTGGATCCGCTTCGGCATAGGTGGTCATTTTGATGTCAACGAGACGATATTCCATTTCATTCCCGACAACATAATCGTCAGCGCCCACCATACGAACATAGTCACTGTACGGACCTTCAAGCAACTCTGTCTCCTCAATGATAAAATCAAGCCTTACAACTGTGCGGGGCAAGGCATAGTAAATGCCGTTCTGCTGACCCGGCATCACGATTTTGGCATGAGTGGTTACGTATTGTGCGTTCAGACTACCAGCTGCAACCAGCATGGCGATCACAAAAAGTGCTTTTTTCAGATTATTCATGATGACCTCCGATATAGTTTTTTCAAAATTGGCTTCAAAAATAATAAAAATATTCATAGTTTTGCAAAAAATAATGAAATGATAAGCTTTCCATACCAAAAAAACAATCTTTTTTTCTTGATGGCGGGTCCTTGTGTCGTTGAGGATGAAGTGATGCCTTTGCGTATTGCAGAGACCCTCGTGGAGATTACTTCCAGAATGGGAATCCCTTTCATTTTCAAGGCATCATACCGCAAGGCAAACCGTTCCCGACTGGATTCTTTCACTGGTATTGGCGACGAAAAAGCCTTAAAGGTATTAGGCAAGATCCGTGCGCAGTTCGATGTTCCAGTAGTCACTGACATCCACGCTGTTGAGGAAGCCGCTATGGCAGCTGAATATGTTGATATACTGCAAATTCCAGCTTTTTTATGTCGCCAGACCGATCTGCTTGTGGCTGCTGCCAAAACAGGTAAAGTGGTTAACATCAAGAAAGGGCAGTTTTTGTCAGGGGAAAGCATGGGGTTTGCGGTGGATAAGGTGCGTTTTTCGGGCAACGACAAAGTGATGCTCACTGAGCGTGGCTCGATGTTCGGCTATCAGGATTTGGTGGTGGATTACCGTAACATCCCCATCATGCAAAGTTTCGGCGTTCCTGTGGTTTTGGATGTGACTCACTCACTACAGCAGCCCAACCAGGCATCGGGAGTGACAGGAGGAAAACCTGAAATGATAGGTCTTGTTGCCAAAGCGGGTATTGCCGTTGGTGTTGATGGAATCTTCATGGAGACCCATCCCGATCCAGCCCACGCCAAATCCGATGGAGCCAATATGCTTCCTCTTAATCAGGTGGAGCCGCTGTTGAGGCAGCTGGTTTTAATTCCGCATTAACTTCACAATCTCTCTCAAGGCTGCAAATCCTTCTTTTACAGGGAATAGAGGGAAAGTGTGGAACATCTCTGGATACTCCAAAGCACGAATTGGTCTGCCTATTTCCTGCATTTTTTCTACCAAAAGATCAGCATCGACTTTCAAAATTTCGTTGCTGCCATAGATCAATAAGGTGTCATCAGGGAATGCTGTCAAGTCGCCGTATATGGGACTCACCCATGGATGGGTGGGAGGGAGTTCGCCCTGCCAGCCTTCCATGATGGTTTCGATACGCTCCAATTTGATCATCTGGTCCAAGGGTTGCAAGGCTTTCATTGCGTCGCGACGCATGAAGGCGTTGTCAACACAGGGCGAAAGCAACACCAACTTCGAGACAGGTTGCCAGTTGCGATTGGCGATTTCCTGACTCATTGCCATGACAACATTGCCGCCAAAGGAGTCGCCCATCAAAGTCAATTTTTTTATTTTCATTGGCATGATGTATCTTTCGAAGAAGTCAAGCAGCACGGTCATGTTGTCAACACAATGATATTCTGGGTATTTGGGATAAATGGGCAAAATGATTTGCTGATGTGTCCTGATGGCGAGGTCATGCAGGAAACGCCAATGGAAAAAGACGGGTTGGTAAATGCACGCTCCACCGTGGATGTAAAGGATCAGGCTGTCTTTGTCGCGGTAAGGTTCCGTGGAGAACACCTGCATATTGAATCCGTTAGAAGCCTGGAAAGAAGTTTCAGAAAAAAAGGGGCGAAAAAAACGTTGCACTTTCACTGGCTTCTTGTTGATGGAACGGCAATGTTCCAGCTCTTCCTGCACCTGTTCGGGAGTGGCATCCTTCAGGGAGGCAAACATCACTTTCAAGTATTTTTCGGTAAAAACTTGTCCTGCGCTCATGGTCTTTGATAGATTTTTAGGTCAAACAATGGGGCGGCGGCAATGATATGGTCAAACAAATCACTTTGGATTTCTTCATACCGTGTCCAGTCCTTTTCCTTACTGAAAGCATAAACTTGCAGCGGGATACCAAATTCGGTCGGTTGAAGCTGCCGCACCATCTTAGTCATATTTTGGTTGATGTTAGGATTTGATTTGATGTATGCTGTGACGTAGGCACGGAAAACGCCTAAATTGGTCTGCTGTCGTCCGTTGATGATATTCGAGGTGTCGATGTGGTTGACTTTGTTGTATTCGGTGATATCTTCCTCTTTTGCTTCAAGATACTTTTCGACACGCTCAATCTTCTTGAACCGTTCAAGCATCTCGGGTGTGCAGAATTTCACGCTTTTGGTGTCGATAGTGATGCTTCGCATGATGCGCCGTCCGCCGCTTTCCGTCATGCCACGCCAATTGGTGAACTGGTTGGTCACCATAGACGAGGTGGGGATGGTGGTGATGGTATTGTCAAAATTCTGAACTTTCACCGTCGTAAGGTTGATTTCTGTCACGGTGCCGTCAGCTTTGTCCATTACAATCCAATCGCCAATACGAAGCATATCATTGATAGTCAGTTGGATGCTTCCAACGAAACCGAGAATTAGATTTTGGAAAATCAAAAGCAGCACGGCGGAAAGTGTTCCTAATCCAATGATGACTGTGCTGACTTTTTTGCCCATCAGGAATGAAATGATGAGCAGCACACAGAAGATGATCAAAATGATCTTGATGGTCTGCACCATGCCGGTCATAGGTTTCATCTTCGAGGTCTGGTGCATGTTGTAAATGTCGCTGCCTGTGTTCACGACAGAAAACAGCACCATAGTGATGACCACAATGTCATAAACGATGCACACGCCGAGGAAGAAATGCCTCATGTTTGGAAAATCGGGGAGACTGCTCCCTAATGTTTTCATTGCCAGCACCGATGGAATCAGCAGACAAAGACGCATCAGCACTTTGTTGTTGATGACCTGGTCGTCATATTTCGATTCTGACTTGAGAATAACTTTGTAAATTGTTTTTTTAATGATGAAACGGGCCAGAAACATCAGCAGGATGCCAATCACTAACACGAGAAAAAAGGCGATTCCTTGGGAAAACACGGAGGCATAGTAATCCGTCATGTTCATATTTTTGAAGAGCGTTGACTGCCAGGTGATGATTTTGTCTATCATTTTGAATAATCTTTTAAACTATAACATTCAGCGAAAGTGGGTTGATTTTGATGTGGAGGTCTTTCTCGAACATGATTGACTCGCCGTCGATGTTTACCACTGCCGCTTCAGGACGGATGATGGTGGCTTCTGACACCTGTATAATATCGACTTTGGGCGATTTATCCATGTTTCTGCTCAGGAAGTAGCTGCCCACGATGGGAAGCTCCAAGGGGTTGGGCTTGCGGACAATGCACAAATCGACCTTGCCGTCCCATAGGGAAGCCTTGGGGGAGATGGGCACGTCGTAGCCCATTTGGTTGGAGTTGGCGAAAGAGATGAAGAAAGCCTTGGTATTGAAGCTTTTGTCAGCAATCCGAATGGTGTAGCTTTTTTCACCAAGCGTGAAGTAATTCCTGACGATGTAGCGGAGATAGGTGTTGAAGCCATGGCGAGCGTCTTTTGCATAGTCATCAGCCACTTGTGCGTCGTAACCTGTGCCTGAAATGCTGATGAAAGGCACGTCGTTCACCATGACGGTATCTATCTGGCAAATCGCCTTTCTGTTGATTAGTTCCAATGCTTTGATCGGGTCGAGTGGGATGTTGAGACAACGCGAAAGGCCGTTGCCAGAGCCACAGGGGATCACTGCAAGGGCGATGTTGGTGCCAATAAGCTTGGTGCCCACTTCGTTGATTGAGCCGTCACCTCCAGCCACAGCAATGATGTCGTAATGTTGGTCAACAGCCTCTTGCGCAAGCACTTTGGAATGGCCGGCATACTCCGACACTTTGATGTCGTAGTCGTACCGCTCTGTGTTTAGAACGTCTTCAATTTGGTTGGGCAAGTTCTTCCGGTGTGTCCGTCCCGAAATCGGGTTGATGATAAACCGTATCTTTTGCTTGTTCATGGATGGATTTCTTGTCGATATATAATTGGTTGGATATGAATCTGTTATTATACTCCTGAATGCGTTCTTTCATTTTTTTGGCGAGGTCTGGGCATTGGATGCGGTCAATCAAGTTGTCATTGAGCTGGCGGTCTTTTCTGATATTGAACACACCTATGGTGTTGTTGCCGTCGGACTGTACAAGATACTGCCCGTCGCTGTATTGGTAGGTTTGGTTGATGTATGCAATGCTGCTTTGCTCGCTTTGGACATCGAAAACATTTCGTCCGAAAGAAAAAATGGTGTCATCCACGCCGAGTGCCGACAGGATGGAGAGGTTAAGGTCGCACTGCTGAACTAATTCAGGGCATCGTTCAGCTTGTATCTGCGACGGCATGTAGAAGGCTATGGGGATGGAGTACATACCCCAGATGTTGCTGTATTCCTGAAGGTAATGCTCCGTGTTGGCGTGATCCGCCGTAATTACAAACAAGGTGCTGTCGAACCACGGCTTGGTTGAAGCTTCGGCAAAGAAATCGCGCAAAGCGCAGTCGGCATAATACACTGTTTTCTCGAAACCACTCCAAAGATAGCTTTCGGCGGGCAACTTGAATTTCTTTGGCAAGATGTACGGATGGTGCGATGAGAGCGTGTATATTACCGTGGCAAAAGGTTGATGAACGGTATCGAGCATTTGAAGTGTGTATTGGAGGAAAGGACCGTCAAAAATGCCCCATCGACCATCGAAATCGTCATCGTTGTCATACTCGTCTCGGCCATAATAATAGTCAAAACCAGCGTTTTTGGCATAGACATCGAAATTCATGGTGCCGTTGTTGCCTCCGTGGAACATGGACGTATGGTATCCTAAAGGCTTTAAAGATAGTCCAATACCATCAACACGGTTGCTAAAAAAAGGTGATGAGGTGAAATCAACATCCATTAGCGACGGGATGCCCGAAAGCAGTGACGGCAACGCCTCGATGGATCTTCTGCCGTTGGCAAACCCATCGAAAGTAAGGCTTTGGGTCAGCAAGGAGTCTAAAAAAGGCGTGACAGGATACCGGCGGTCAGGATTGTAATACCAGATCATCTCCTGCCCGAAACTCTCTAAAACCAAATACACGAGGTTGGGAGTATAGCCCAAACTGTCTGTGATATAACGGTTTGGCTTGGTGGTGTAGTGAATGGGGGAGAATTCCATCTCGTCATCATCATAAAAACGCACTTCTTTCAAACCTTGGCTGGTAGAGCTTTTCACAATGGTAAACGGTGTATTTAAGACTATTGGAACATTTTGAGAATCAGCATATTTCAAAGCTGTCATCATGTTCACCGGTTTGGCTTGAAGACCACCACGACAAGCTAACGGCGTTAATGCGGCAAAGACCATCAACGTGACCCACTGTATGAAATACCAACGGCTGTCGGTCACCGCATCGTCTTGTTTCAGTTGGGTGCGTTTGGTCATCACGATCAACACCAGCACAAACAGGATTGTCAGCACAAGCATGTACCAATAGTCTACGAAGACTTGACCGACAATAGGAGCGATATTCTCATCGGAATTGCCGAAAAACTGGAAAAACTCCGAAGTCATCCGCTTCCCGATGAACCTAAAATAAATCACATCAATCATATTGAAAATGATGATGATAGAGTTCGCAATAATGAAATAGAGGTCAACAATCTTCTGCAATAGTTTGTTGTAGATGAATTTGAGAGGCAGACAATAATATACGATAATGGGGAGATTAATATAGGCGATCACCACCAAATCAAAGCGCATCCCTGCAAAATAAAGACGAGATGCTTGCCCGACTGTTAAGTGATGGAAAAACTCCGCATTGAAAAGATAAATCAGCCAACGGCTGACAGAAAACAGAAGAAGAACCATTAAAATCCTGAATATCAAACGCATCACAGGGAGTTTGGCGATTCTGACCTTTTTCTTCTTATTACTATAATAGTTCATTTTTTGTAAAAATATCTCTAAATGCAAAGATAAAGATTTATTCATTAGTAGTATATTTGCACCAAAATATATTTCACTATGAAAAGATTGGTCATTTTACTGTTTTTGGCATCATTAGTTTTCAAAGCCAATGCTCAAGAGCTTTTTCCTCAGTATCCATCACCGCTTGACATTCCTATATATCTGAGTGCAACCTTTGCTGAATTGCGAAGTAACAGTTTTCATGCTGGTGTTGATATCAAGACGCAAGGGGTGGAGGGCAAGAAAGTTTATGCCGTCGCCGATGGCTATATCAGCCGTATTGGCGTGTCGCCTTTTGGGTATGGCAACGTCATCTATATCACTCACAACGATGGATTTACATCAGTATATGCCCATTTGCAGAGCTTTAACAAGGCGGTCACAAAATACGTGAGGGATTACCAGTACCGTAATAAGACTTTCACCTCCAGCATTTACCTCTCAAGAGAGACTTTCCCAATCAAGGCGGGCGATTTTCTTGGCCTGTCAGGGAATTCAGGTAGCTCCGGAGGACCGCATCTGCATTATGAAATCCGCCATACGAAAAGCGAGAAACCGGTCAACCCGCTCTATTTCGGACTCAAGGTCTCTGATGATGTGAGGCCAAACATCAAAGGCATCTCAGTTTATCCCGTTGACGAGAAATCAACCGTGGAAAGAAATGATAAGCCAATGTATTTCAACGTGGAAGGGAAGAAGTCGAATTACGTGTTAAAGGATAAACCTATAGTCTATGCTTACGGAAACATCGCTTTCGGTGTCAACACCGACGACCAAGTTGGCACTTCGCCCAATCGGAACGGCCCGTATTCATACGAGTTGTATCTTGACGATGAGCTTAGCTTCCGTTTTGAATGCGACAGCTTCTCTTATAGCGAACCAAAATACATCAATAGCCTTATCGATTACAAGCGGTGGAAGGAAAAAGGCAACCGATATGTGCGCACCGAAGTTGATCCTTATAACAAGCTTTCCATGTATGTAATGAAAAAAGGGGTGGTTCATATCATCGAGGGTGACACCGTGGATGTACGTTTCGAGATTGCTGACTATGCAGGAAACATATCCAAGGCCTCGTTCAAGCTGGTTGGCACTGAACCCGTTGTAGTTGAGAAAGAACCGCTCTCGCGCAGCCAATATTTTGTGAAAGCCGACGGAAGCTTAAATAGCGAAATTACCATTGACAATTTTCAAGTCGTTCTTGAGAAGGGAACGCTTTTCAAAGATACTTGGATGAAAACTGGAGCAACAGATCCCCAAGGATGCTGCTCACGCTGCTATCGTTTCGGTGAGTTTACCCAAGCCGTGTTCAAGCTGTTCAAAGTCCGTATCAAACCAGATGAAAAATGGGCTAAAAACCCGAAGCTTTTTATCGCCTATTTCAATAATGACGGTAAAATCTCGTCTTTGGGCGGCAAGATGTGCGGGGATGGCTATGTGGAGACGACAACACGTTCTTTAGGTCAGTATGCCTTGAAAATTGACTCTATAGCACCTGTGGTTAAAGTGTTGAATTTTAAAGAAAATGATACAATTACATCAAGTAATACTTTAAAAGTAAAAATCACTGATGACATGACAGGTATCGACAGCTATAACATGTATGCCAACGATGCTTGGATTTTGGGACAGTATGATGCCAAGAACGACTTGCTTTACTATGAAATGGACTCGCATGTCAAGCAAGGGAAGAACTGTATCAAAGTGGTCGTGAAGGACGCAGTGGGCAATACAACCACTAAAAAAGTCAACGTCTTTAAAAAATAATTAGAAATTTTGTCAACATTTCTTGTTTAAGAGATTATTAGCTGTATTTTTGTAGCATTTCATGTCATAAAATTATTATAATGCGAAAGAATACAGAATTGGAAGTGCTATCGGCGTCAGCATATTTTGACGCTATCCTTGAAAATTATGTAAATAGTTGTGAAACAGTTTATTATTTATTAAAAAGGCGATTGTCCAAAGCTTTGAAAAATGTATATTCACTGTATGGATTTGGTTTGAACGATGACTTTGAGGACACGATAGATGACTTCTATCTATACCTGTATGATGGCAGTTCGGGAGGGATAAGTCGGCCTTTTTCGATGCTGAATAGTATTCAAAATAAAAATGCTTTTTTCGGATGGGTTGTGGCGACATATCGTAACTTCCTGTTAAACAAATCGAAAGAGGAGATGAGACGGCGTGATCTCCTCGAACATGTGCGTTCAGGAAATTATGAGGAAAAGAACGAGCTTTCCGACGAGACCATGATACAATATCTCGCCACGGCCATTGCTTACGCTGATCAACAGTTCACGCCGCGCAATCTTTTCATTTTTTATCGTATGTTGCTTTCGTTGCTCGACCATAAACGGGCCATTCCGCAAGAGGAAATGGCACAAGCCATGAAGATGCACCCCTCGACTTATCGGGTTTGCACCAAGCGGCAAAAGGATCGTCTTCAAGAGTTTATCCTGCTTCAAGAGACACGTCATTCTTTAGATTTGGATGTGTCGCACACGCTGATGCGTGATCGTATTGTGGCTTGTTTTAACCAGCTTTACGAGTTGCTGCTGGAGTCTTATAAACAGGCTCTTGAAAGACTGCCTTCCGCAACTGAAATTCAAGCCTTGCGTCATTTTTTCAGTCACGAAAACGGCTCGATGATGCATGAGGAAAATTGTTACGGCTACCGTGATTTCATTGATGTCAAGTTACTTTACGAGAGCTTGAAGTCGTATTCCACCTCTTGAAGGAAAAGCCCTTGCGCGGGGACGGATTCGCCGGCGGAACAGCGGTTTTTCGTCTCAATGACTTTCTGAAAATCCTCCAAAGTCATCTTGCCTTTGCCCACCTCAAGCAAAGTGCCAACAATGGCGCGAACCATGTTGCGCAGGAATCGGTCTGCTTTAATTCTGAAAACTAACAATCCATCCTGTTCTAACCATTTGGCTTCCATTATTTTGCAATTGTTGGTCTTGACTTGGGTATGTAACTTGCTGAAGCTGGTGAAGTCGGTGTAGCCAAACAAAAGATCCGCTGCCTGCTGCATTTTTCCCACATCCAAGGAACCGAAATAGGGAAAAGCGTCGTTTTGGTGAAATGGATTTTTGGATTGGGATATTTGGTAGTGATAAGTACGGGATACGGCATCGAAACGGGCGTGAAAATCAGGAGCGACTTCCCAAATGCGGAAGATCACAATGTCAGGAGGAAGAAAGACATTCAGCCGATAGGAGAGATCCTTACAATCAACGATTTGTCCCTCAAAATCAAAATGGGCATAGAAGCTTCGGGCATGGACTCCCGTGTCGGTGCGGCCGCAGCCTGTGATATTGACAGGTTGTCCAAGTTTAAGGCTAAGACAACGCTCCAGTTCACCCTGCACACTGGGGGATTGAGGTTGGATTTGCCATCCGCAATAGTTGGCACCGTTGTAGGCAAGATGGATAAAATACCTTTTCATGTCTGCAAAATTACAAAATCAATTATCTTTGCCAACAAAATAGGCGATATGAGAACGAGTTTTTTATCAGACGACACCATTTGCGCTGTGGCGACGGCACCAGGAGTAGCTGCCATAGCGGTAATCCGGCTTTCGGGTCCACAATCACATGAGATTACATGCAATTTGTTTTGTCAGCATGGAAAGCCATTTCCAAAAGAGAAAATTAATGGTTATCAAGCATTTTATGGCAATATCATCATGCCTGACACAAACCATGAGGTTTTGGATGAGGCAGTGGTGACGTTTTTCAAGGCACCTCATTCGTTCACGGGCGAGGATTCTGTCGAGATCAGCGTTCATGGTTCTGTATATGTACAACAGAAAATGTTGGAGTTGCTCATGGAGCAGGGTGCCCGTATGGCTATGCCAGGCGAGTTTACAAGAAGGGCTTTCGTCAACAGGAAATTCGATTTGGCGCAAGCTGAAGCGGTGGCTGACATCATCGCGTCGCAGAATGAGGCAGCTCATCGGGTGGCCATGAACCAGCTGAAAGGCGGATTTTCTAAAGAGCTTCAAATACTACGTTCTAAATTATTGGAAATTACTTCGTTAATGGAACTTGAATTGGACTTCTCAGAAGAAGATGTAGAGTTCGCTGACCGCCGTCAACTGAAGTTACTCCTTGATGAAACACAAACGCATATTGGAAAGCTGACAGACTCTTTTAGGTTAGGCAACGCCATCAAAAACGGCGTCCCGGTGGCCATCGTCGGAGAGACTAACACGGGTAAATCAACTTTGCTGAATGCTTTGTTAGGCGAGGATCGCGCCATTGTTTCTGACATCGCTGGTACTACACGCGACACCATCGAAGAAGTAATGAATTTAAGCGGTACTATGTTCCGCTTCATCGACACCGCTGGTATCCGCGAGACGGAGGAGACCATTGAGAAAATTGGCATTGAGCGCACCTATAGGAAAATCAATGAAGCAGAGATTGTTTTAGGCTTGATTGATATGAATCAAAAGGAGCAAGCCATCAAAGGAGCCGCTGAATTTATCTTGAAGAAAATAGATCCGGCACATCAAACCCTCATCCTTTTATTGAATAAATCAGACCTTTGTTCCACGTCATCCGCTGAGAGTGTCGATTTGCTGAAAAACACCGTTTGTGACATCCTTGGTAATCACGAAGGGCATGTCTTTATCCAAACACTCTCAGCTAAGACAGGCAATGGTCTTGACCAGCTACGCCAAACCCTGTCGGAGATTCATAAGACGGTGTTTGCCCACCGCGACGCTGTTTTGGTAACTAATGCAAGGCATTTCGAAGCGTTGAGACATGCTTCTGAAAGCTTGAAAGCCGTCGCTCAAGGCTTGGATGACGGCATTCCCACAGATCTGGTGGCGCAGGATTTGCGTGAGGCTCTTTATTATCTGGGGTCGATTACTGGAGAGATTACCACGGAGGAGGTTCTTGGATCCGTGTTCTCACGCTTTTGCATCGGAAAATGAAATCATGCCCAAATCAGCAATCCACTACAAATAATCAACCCTGAAACCAGCAAATCAATCAAACAGAAACCCATGATGTCCTTGGCGTTGAGTTTGGCGATGGCTAAGGCTGGCAACGCCCAGAAAGGCTGTGTCAGATTGGTCCATGCGTCGCCCCAGGAAATGGCCATGCCCGTCAGTCCAGGTTCCACCCCCATAGCGGCACCCGCGGTGAACATGATTGGGGCTTGAATGGCCCAATGGCCGCCGCCAGATGGAACGAACATGTTCAAGATGGCCGCACAGAAGAAAGTCAGCAGGGGATAAGTCTTTGGGGTAGAAATAGATATGCACGCATCACTGATGATGGTGCCCAAACACAAACCTGACTCTCCAACACCCGTGATGATACCCATGATGCCCGCATAAAAAGGGAACTGCAAAAGAATGCCAGCAGCACCAGTGGCAGCTTTTCCGAAAGCGTGGACGTATGCCAAAGGCGTTTTGTGAAGTAACAATCCCACAAACAAAAAAAGCATGATCACAGCCCCCAGGTCGAAGCTGCCACCTTTAAAGAACAGTTTAATAACCAGATAGGAGAGACCTAACACGGCAATAATCCAAGATAGGGCAGGGCTGTTCTCCATCTTCTCCGCCGGTGTCGTGGAGACCTTCTTTTCTGGCTTTGGTTCTTCGGCAAGCAAGTTGGCATCAACGCAGACCACATGTTCACCCTTAGGGTGCATCAACGCATTGACCAACACCAATGCCATGATAGTGACAGCCACCATGATAAGGTTATATGGATTCAAGACAGTTTCCGCAATTGGCACAGGATTCTCAACAGCGCCTCGGGTGATTTCCTTCAGTCCCGACCCAGGTGTGGCCATAGTCAATGGGATGGAGCCGGAGAGACCGGCATGCCATACCACGAAACCGCTGTAGGCCGAGGCTATCAGCAGACGATAATCCACTCCTTTCAGCTTTTTGGCAATCTCCTTGGCGAATATCACACCCACAATCAAGCCGAAGCCCCAGTTGAGCCAGCAAGCGATGGCGGAAATCAGTGTCACCAAAGCAATGGAACCAGCTGGTGTCTTAGGAGCCGAAGCCAGCTTTCCAATGCCTTTTTTGATTACTGGCGCCGCTGCCAAGGCCGATCCACACACTAACACCAACGCCATCTGCATGGCAAAAGCGAGCAGCGACCACACACCGTTACCCCAGTTGTAAACGACTTCCAACGGAGTTTGGTGGCACACAGGAATGGCCACAATCATGGCGACGAGGGTCAGGATGATGGCGAAGATGAAAGGTTCGGGAAGGTATTTCTGTACGAGCTTGACGCAGCCCCGGATGATCTTTTGAAACATAGGATTTATTTTGAACGGGCAAAAATAATAAATATCTCGTTTCTTTGTCGCAAAATTACTAATGTTGGAAGGATGTGTTTTTTTGCGTTATGACGAGCGACACTATTCGAACTCCGACCTTACACTGGTGTTTACCCGGATGGACTGAAACCGAAGTGCTGTCTTGCCCATCTCGTGGATATATACTCGCTTCACGTCTCTAATGCTCTTGATTTCAACTTTACCCCACATTCCGTCTTGAAAGAGATAGTCGAAATAACCATGCTTCAACACGACGTCGCCATGTGTGACCATCAGATGGTATTGCAGGTTGTATTTCTTCTGCCATACATCTAAATGATGCCTGTCAATGGCATGGTGAATGAGGCCAAATTCCAGTATGCCAACCTTGAATGGACCTTGAAATTCATTGTCAACATTGGTCTCATGCTTATCATTTAAGTCATAATAAAGTTCGTGTTTAGGCTCGTAACCGTTGCCGTGACGTGTGGTGTAGGTGCGGGTGACAAAATAGACGTTGGCATTTTGTAATTGATCGGTCGGAATGTTGTCCAGTCCAGTGTGTGAGGGAGTTACGTGAGGGTAGAAGCCGTAGTCCATGTCTAAAAGCAATCCTTGGGCACCCTCGTAGATGATCTCTGTGTCGGCTTCTGTGGGCGGCTCGGGAACCACGGAGCAAGGCAAAGCCATCATTGATTGGACAAAGAGATCCTCTAACTCGTCGTCTTTTTCGACTTGATAATAGTTTCTCACATGGTATAGAAACATTCTGAGATGGTTCTCACTATCTTTTTGGGTGAGGATATTCTCAAATTTGGCGCTGTTATACCGTTTGAAAGTCTGGAAAATACCCTTTCCACAGCTGCCATCCTTGAGAACCTTCTTGTTATTGACTCCTGCAATGACATCATACGGCGTGACCACTCTGCAGTCGGGATGCGCTGTTAAAACAGGATTCTTATCCTGTAGTGTTTTGTATTCGTAACAAGCGCTGATAGGATCGAAAAAAAAATCTTTGGCTAAGAAAGTGGGGACTCCCAAGAGAACCCCACTTCCGTAAGTAGAGCAGATGTGTTCCATGCCGTTGAGGTTGATGGTGTGTGCGGCTTGAGCACCGCCGTTGAAGCGGACTACAAGAGGTTTCCGTCCATATTTCAGAGCTTGCATACAAAGCCACTGGGTGGTCACACCTTTGCCCTCGTCGCCGAAGGTTAACCCCAAAACGATGGAATATCTCATTACAGCTGGTGTTGTACATTGCCTCCTGCAACAATCTTGGAGCCAACAGCTTGTTTGTAGGATTTAACGATGGTCGATGAGAGAATGGCACCGATTTCTTTCGACTCCATGCTTTCGGAGGCAAGCAGATGGTCACCGATCAATTCTCTCCATTTGCGGACTGAACCATATTCTTCATTAGCCCAGTCGTTTACGTTGACATGATAGACGTTCCATTTCTTCTGTACTTCCTGTAAAAGTTTGGAAGTAAGGACCTCGCCCTCGCCTTCACCAAAGAGCTGTTTCAGCACCTTGCCGCTGATGCTGCCGTGGCATGGTTCGTCGCCAATGGTGATCAGTGTTCCTTTGATGCCGCGTTTCTCAAACGAGTCGATTTTGGTGTGGTAGGCTGCGAAATACCATGCGAGTTGGTACGACTCGCCATTGTTGCCGCCTCCGCCACCTTCTATGTAGATGGCTTTCAGCCATTTCTCTGTCAACTCGTCGGAACTCTCAAACTGTCCCACTTGGATGGGCGCGTCATCGGTATAGTGATCGCCAATGCCGAGGAAGCAGACCTGGGCATGTTCCACGCCTTTCTCCATGATGGTTTTCATAATCTCTGGAAATGCCTCTTTGATCAGGTTCTCGGGCACTTGTCCCATGCTTCCAGTCACATCAAGACCTATGATAATGGGGTAGGAGTTAGGGTGTTCATCGCTGTCACACGATTCCCTGACCTTGCCTTTGATGACCATCAGCGGGTCAATGGAATTGTTGCTGAAAATCTGTTCCCTGCTTTGGGCTTGATAGTTTACTGTCCTGGCTTTGGCCCGGTCAAACATATAAAATCCACTTCCCATAATCAGACCTCCATATTATTGTTTTCCAAAGTCTTCTGTGCAATACCATTGTCGTTCAAGTCGCCGAAGAGTTCAGCGTAGCGTTGAACCATAATCTGCAAGTTGATTAAGGCATCGCGCTTGTTGCGCCCAATCTCAAGGTCTTTCATCATAAAATCTTCCGCTTTGAAGTCGGATGGAACCACGGCGCCACTGAGTGCGTTTACGGGCGAGAGGTCGAGGATAATGTTCTCGCGGTCTCTGTCATAGTTCCTGATCAGATGGCAAAGATCCTCAATCTTGCGCCTGTACATGATTTCAAGTTCTTCGGCAACGCTTTCAGCTCTGCTTTCTTTCAGCTGCTTGAAGTTGCGCATCAGGTCTTCTTTGAAGGTATTCTTTTTTTCCATGTTGGTAGTTTTTTGAGGTTTTTAAAGTGTTTTCAAACATGCAAAGATACACTTTTTCCTTAAAGACGCAAGAGTTAAGGTTTCCAAATTACTTCTGCTTTTAAATCGATTTTTGTCTCTTCGGCAAGGAAAGAGCCTCCAATTCTTGTATAGATGCTTAAATTATTGAATAACTTAATTTTACCTAATAAATACACCCTTATCCCATGTCCATATAGGTTAGGAATGGAAAAGGCTCCCAATATGTCATTTTCATAGACACTGATGCGGCTGTCGTAGCTGTCAATGTCAAAAAGAGCGTATCTGAAGGTGAGACTGTATGGCTTTTCAGGAGGCTTGTAGGCGATGTCATGGCATAGCAGATAGCCCCGACTATCCGTTCCATCATCGTCATGATATTTTGAGTATGTTATTTTATTATTGAAAATCAGCGATTTGTTTATGTTGTAACTGATTTGGAAATTGACATTTCTTTTAATGTAAAACACTGGATAATGGGAAAAGGCATGGTCATCTGTAGAATTTTTCATTTTGGATTTTGATTTGAAGCGCAGCTGCATGGATGCCCTTTTATTGATTTGATGGCTGATTTTCAAGCTGTATTCCTGTCCCCAAGATGGATTATAGACTTGACTTGTGAGCCATTTCATACGGAAGAAGTCGGTGTATGCTATGATATCCCATCGTGGTGCGGGGGCGCATTGAAGGCCGAGGTAAACGCCTTCCTCGCCTTGCCCTCGGCTGCTTTCGCCAAATGCCCCATTAAGAAGGTTCTGATAACGCTTGTCATAATTGCGGTACAGAACAGAGAAATTGATGTATCCTTTGGGTTTCATCGTCATGCCGATTAGTCCGGCAAAGCTGTTATTATCGCTTCTCGAAAGCTCTCCAAAGAAAATGGCTTTGCTCGTCAGCCACCGAAAGTCTATGCCCATGTCGGTGAGCCGATCACCTTGGAAATAGTATTGGTTGTATTTTGACGGCTTGAGTTCCAAAGGGACACTTAATCTCAGATGGCACATCGTATAGCCGATTTCGAGGCTTGGCCCTGCATAGCATAGATGCCCTCCAAACACTTGTTGAAGCATTGCGTTTCTTTTCTTTAGCTCATTGATAGTGCGGTGATAACCCGTTTCTTGCAAAGCACTGGCCAACTCTGCGTCGTCAAGAGAGTCTGTTTCAACGATGGTGGCATCGATATGGCGGATGGAATAAAACATCGTGGCATAGAAATCTTTATATTTCAAAGTAGAGGCTGCTCCTCGGAAGAATCTGCCTTCGCCGCTGGAGGTTTTTGGTTTGATGTCGCTGGCTCGTTTCATCACCGAGCTTCCTCCAGAGGCTTTCCTGAAACTCATCCCCGACCATAGTGTCAAACCTTGTCCGAAGCTTAGCTGGTAGTCGCCTATCGCCACGTTTTTGAGTATTAGGCCTTGTTTTTTGTGGCGTGTTAGTTTAATGTCAGCCATGTAAAAATACGCTCCGTAAAAATCGAAGCCGGGACTTCGGTATTGCCGAGCTATGTCTTGCAACGAGTCGCTTAGTTTATTGAAAAAAAAGGGCTCGCCAGCATCTTTTTCCAGGGCAAAGCCGAACCGTAGCTTTTGCTTGTAATGGCAAGCGTATTTGAATTGTATTTTTTGTGGACTTCCCAAATAATTCTCGTTATTCGCATTCCCGAACTTCTTTGCATAATTGGCTGTCAGTTGGTGTTTGCTTCTCTTGAGTATGGTGCCTATTTTGGGATGTTCCAACTCTTGTGTTTTCTCGTTTTTGCCAAAATAAATCAAGGGGCTGATAACAGATATTGTGGTTTCATTGAAACCATCAAGCATCAATAATTCATCAGGAATTAACAGGTCTCCGAATTGCCATTGGTATTGCCTTAATGTTTCTGCCTGAAACGCGTTAAGCAGACCAATCTCTTCTAAATGCACAATCTCTTCGCTGTTGATATTGATGGGATTCTCCAAATAGAAAAGATAGTCTTCTAACAAATCCTCGTAAGATTCATCTGATATTTCTTCTGTCAAATCGGATAACTTGTCTTCCGATTGTTCCAGCATCAGCTGATAGAGGAATTCGACATTTCGCAATTGTTGTATGCTGTCGTTATCCTGTCCTATAGCTATCTTGCTAAAAATCAACAATATTATAATAATACGATTCCGCATATTGGATTTAAAATTCACAATTGATTCCGATTTGTATGGAAGTGCCTAAGACTTGGTGGAGCTGTGCGGCAACGTCCACGTTCAGATGATTTATCTTGTATCCTGCTCCAAAGCTAATGAGATTCGGGTTGTATTGTGCTCCAGCTCTGATAAAGAAGCTTTTGAACAGCATGTATTCAAAGCCGCTTCGGAGGCTGATGCCGTTTTTGTCACTGCCTTTTTCCACTTCGCATTGTCCTGTGAAGTTTTCGGAAAACTGATAGGAGAGTCCCATGCGCATAACAATGGGGAGTGGGTCTAAATTAATGGTTTTCAACTTAATATAGACTGGATTAAATAAATATGCGCCAAGCCGAAGTTTTGATGTGACTTGCGATTGCACTCCAAGCTCAAAACAGGGGGTTCCTTTGTTTGGGTAGCCTTCACTCCAGTGGAATAACAGGTAATCCATCTGCAAGCCCACTTGGAGATAAGGGCCGAAGTCCCGGGCGTATGCGACACCGAACTTGTTTTCACTGTAGCTGCTACCGCCGAATTGGTTCACTGACAAACCTATGACGCCAATGCTCTTGATGGATTTTGTAATCACTCCGCTTTTGAAGGCTGTCTCCTTTAGAAACCATTGATTCTCATAATAGATTCCCAAATGCCATCCGCGCAAGAATGCCAAACCAGCAGGATTGTTTTGAATAGCCCATAGACTTTGCTCTGCGACGGATGTCCATCCCATGGCAGCTGATCTTCCACCAATTGTTTTCGTTAGGTCAATGCCGTAACACCTATTAATTAATAATAGGTATATTGATAATATAAAAACGATTTTTCTCATATTTTTTTATTATTATGCAAAAGTACATGAAAAAGTCTAAAATAAATAAATTTTATGTTGAAATATTATCTAAAATATTTTTGTTAAGATAGTCCAGACTTTCATTAAAAATGTTTATATTTGCAATTTTAGTTTTTGTTATGACCTACGTGCTTATTATCGTTGCAATAATTCTCTCGCTTGTTGGGCTGGTTGGGGCAGTTGTTCCAGGAATAGCTGGACCGCCTTTCAGTTTTTTGGGATTGTTGGCTCTTTCATTTGTCAATGGGATAAATTATTCCACTGAGTTTCTTGTGATTATGGGAATTCTTGGCGCGATTATTTTTGCGTTGGACTATGTGGTTCCCATTTGGGGCACCAAGACGTTAGGCGGCACAAAGGCGGGTACGCGTGGCAGCACTATTGGCTTGATATTGGGACTATTGGTCACTCTTGTTTTTCCGATAGGGTTCATTGCGATTCTGCTTGGGCCTTTTTTAGGTGCTTATATCGGTGAGAAAAATGCGGGTACGGACGATCGTTTGGCATGGCGTTCCGCATTAGGTTCGTTTCTTGGCTTTCTGGCCGGAACATTCATCAAGGTGGTTTATGCCATAGTATGTATCTTCTATATTGTAAAAGATTTAATTGGTTTGATATGATTGATTTTGAAAGTAAGGCAACACATATTCGTGAGTTGATTTTGACGGCATTGGCGGAAGCTGGTTCTGGACATACAGGCGGCTCGCTTGACTTAGTTGACATTTTCACAGTGCTTTATTTTGACCACTTGCGCCATGATCCACAAAATCCACATTGGGAAGGGCGCGACAAGGTAGTGCTCTCTATAGGCCATACGGCGCCGGTGCTTTATGCTACATTGGCAGCGGCGGGTTATTTTCCGGAAGAGGAGATGAAAACATTGCGTAAGCTTGGAAGCCGTCTGCAAGGGCATCCGAGCTATGAATTTAAGCTGCCAGGACTTGAAACTTGCTCTGGTTCGTTGGGACAAGGCATTGGTGTGGCATTGGGCATGGCGCTTTCAGCCAAACTGGACGGCATGGCTAACCGCATTTATTGTGTAATGGGCGATGGCGAGCAGCAGGAGGGAAGTGTATGGGAAACCGCTATGGCGGCAGCTCATTATAAAGCTGATAACCTCTGCGTCATCATCGACCGCAACCGTCTCCAGATAGACGGCGGGACGGAGGAAGTGATGGGCATTGACCCTCTCAAGGACAAATGGATTGCCTTCGGATGGAATGCCATTGAGATTGATGGACATGACTACAGCCAGATCAATATGGCATTGGAGATGGCCGACATGACGCTCGGGAAACCGACAGTTATCATCGCGGATACCATTATGGGCAAAGGTGTCAAAAGTATCGAGAACAACAATCAATGGCATGGCAAAGTACCATCAAAGGAGCAACTGCCAGAGTTTTTGAAAGAGTTAGCGGCAATTAACGATAATTAAGAATTTAGAAATAGCCCGTTAGGGCTTAAAGCTCGGTAGAATAAAACGATAATTAAGGATTTAGAAATAGCCCGTTAGGGCTTAAAGCTCGGTAGAATAATAAACGATAATTAAGAATTCAGAAATAGCCCGTTAGGGCTTAAAGCTCGGTAGAATAATAAACGATAATTTAGAATTCAGAGATAGCCCGTTAGGGCTTAAAGCCCGGTATAATGAGAGAATATATCAACAAAGGAAACAAAGCCACCAAACTTGGATTTGGTGAAGGTGTGCTGGCAGCGGCACAGAAAGATGAACGCGTGATTGGACTGGGAGCCGACATCACTGCTTCGGTGGGTATGAATCTTTTCAGGGATGCTTATCCTGAAAGGTTCTTTTCCATGGGCATTGCGGAGCAGGATGCTGTTGCCGTGGCATCTGGTATGGCATTAAGCGGCAAGATACCGGTGTTCAGCACTTACGGTGTGTTTGCGGCACATCGTGCCAACGACCAGATCCGAATCTCGGCGTGTTATAACAATGTGCATGTTGTCATTGGCGGAGCTCACGCGGGGGTCTCCGTGGGGCCTGATGGCGCTACCCATCAGGCTTTGGAGGACATTGCGGCCATGCGCGTGTTGCCCAATATGACAGTAATTTCGCCCTGCGATGCCACTCAGGCTAAGATAGCCACTGAGAAAGCCATTCTTGAGTGTGACGGCCCTGTTTACATCCGTTTTGGGCGTGAACCGATGCCTGACTTTACTTCTGAGAATCAGAATTTTGAGATCGGAAAGAGCCAGCTGATGCGTGAAGGCAGTGATGTCACTATCGTTGCTACAGGTCACGAAGTGTGGGAAGCGTTGAAAGCCGCCCACATGCTGGAACATTTGGAGATTTCCGCTCGTGTTATTAATATGCACACCATCAAGCCATTGGATGGGGAAATATTGAAAAAAGCCGCTGATGAGACGCGTATGATTTTCACAGTTGAAGAGCATCAAATAGTAGGAGGCCTGGGCAGCGCAGTCACGGAATTCCTCTCGGAAGTTCATCCCATCCGCGTGTGCCGTATCGGCATGAACGACATTTTTGGCGAGTCGGGACAAGCTTCCGCCTTGATGCATAAGTTTGGCCTTGATTCAGCTGGTATTGTCAATCGTGTCTTAGAGGAAGTGAAGAAGGATGACCTCAGCGTGTTCATTCCTAAGATGGACAAACCTTTCTCTACCTATCCCAAGTCGTTATATACCTATAAAATGCTGTATGACGGCTATGATTATCATGAGGAATCATCTTTCGAGGAATGCTATGACACGAAGGTTTACCGTAATTACATGAGCTTCGGACAAAGAGGGAAAGATGTGCGTGAGACGCTGGCGCGTTCGCTCCATGACCATTTCATCACGTATCATTTGTATAAGCTGCTCGACCGTTACGATGAGAAGATGGTCGTCGGTGTGATGGGAGGCCATGCCCGTCGGCGTGATGACCCGATGTACCGCCAGATTGTTTATCTCAGCAAGAAACTTACCGAGATGGGGCGTCTGATGGTCACGGGAGGAGGCCCAGGGGCTATGGAAGCCGCGCATTTAGGCGCTTATATGGCGGGTCGAACTGATGCCGAGGTGGAAGAGGCTTTGACCATGTTAATTCCATCTCCCACTTTCTGTGATGAGGGTTGGCTCTGTCGTTCCTTTGAAGTGATGGAACGCTTCCCGTTGACCTCTGACTACCGCAGTTTGGCCATCCCCACTTATTACTATGGCCATGAGCCTACTGCGCCTTTTGCTACAGACATCGCAAAGTATTTCGATAACAGCGTACGTGAAGATGGCATCGTGACAGTAGCTAAAGGTGGTATCATCTATACTCCAGGCAGTGCTGGAACTATGCAGGAAATCTTTCAGGACGCTGGGCAAAACCATTATGAAACAGAAGGTTATGCCAGTCCGATGATCTTCATGGGAAAAGAGTATTATACCAAGTATATGCCAGCCTATTCTGTGCTTAAAGACCTTAGCGACCGAGGCATTTTCAAAAATATGATCCTCACTATCTCCGATGATAATGATGAAATTATTGATGCGATTGTAAAATTTAAAGATTATACTCATAAATAACATTTCATAACGATGAACATAAAATCTTTCTTTGGAATTACTCTTTTTTTGAGCTTGTTGTTCTCATGCCATTACACTTTTTCACAAATACAAACCTTTGATTGGCAAAATGTTCAACGTCAGTATCTTGTGCGGACACCATCGCAATATGACAACGACATCCCAGTGATGTTTTTCCTGCACGGACTGGGCGATAATATCACACGTCTCGACAATGAGTTTCATTTTCAGCAGATTGCTGAGCAATTAAGGTGGGCTATCGTGGTGCCTCAAGCTTTGAATGAAGGATATGGCACGATGTGGAATGCTGGTCTAACTGCCAGCACCACCAACGATTCGGGTTTCCTGATGGCTTTGCTTGACTCGCTTGCCGAGCCTTATCGAATCAATCTCGACAGCGTCTTCTTCACAGGTTTCTCGATGGGCGGTTTTATGTCGCATCGTATGGCCATAGAGCATGGTGACCGTATTGCGGCTTGCGCGCCTGTCAGTGGCCTCATCACTACTTATATGGCTAATCATACAGCGGTGGCACCTGTAAGAATGTTGCATATCCATGGCACCAACGATCCAGTGGTGGGGTATGATGGAGCATCAGTTTATTTTGGCTATCAGCTTGGATTGAGCGTTGACGACATCCTTAACTATTGGAAAAATGCCAACGGTTGCGACGGCGAGCCCCAGATTGACACACTTCCTGACCTGCATAATGACGGTTTGCGTTTTGTGCGCTATACATACGATTGCAGCACTGATTTACAGCATATTAAGGTAATCGGAGGCAATCATTCATGGTACAACAACGATAACCAATATGATGTCAGTTATCTGAATGAGATCTATAATTTCTTCACAGGGAAAAACATAACAACGTGTGTTTTTGACCAACCCAAAGAAGACAAGTTAAAGGTTTATCCAAATCCTACTTATGGTCAAGTCAGTGTCGAGGTGGATGCGGTCACATCTGTCAAGGTGATGGATATGCAAGGTCGTGTCATGGCGACTTTCCAGTTGGCTAAAGGCATCAATTCCATCGACCTAAGTGATTTGTCGGAAGGAGTATATTTCCTTAAATCAAACAATGGCATCGTGAAAGTTATAAGGGTAAAATGATCCTTATGGATTTTGTCGTTGCTGTTATTTGATTTTATCCCAGTAAACGCTCTCGCCAATACCTAAGACGCTTCCTCTCAGCTTCAGCTGGCCTTGTTTGGTGAATTCTGCCGTCAAATTGGCTTTTATGCCACGTTGAGGGTCATATATTTTGGTGTCACTCCAGTAGTGCTTTTTAGAGTTGTATTTCAAGCCAGTGAAGAGCACAATTTGGTCACATGGCGTGTTGCGCAATTTTTTGTCAGGGTTCTTTTCGTCTAAGAATTTTTTCCCATTTGCGTCACGGTCTTTTTCCAACCAAAAGATTTGTCCTTGATATGTGCCATCACTTAGTTTGGTTATTCTTGCCTTGAAGTTGTCATCATTTTGTTTTCCAAGGTATTCTCCAACGATGTTATCGGCTTTGTCATTGAGAGCATTTTGAGCGAGTGCTGGGCAGAGACAAGCCACCAGCAAGGTGAGCGTAAGGAGGATGTGTTTCATAGTGTTATGAATTTGTGTTTGTTTTGCAGAGATAATTTTTAGAAAATTAGGGCTAATAGAACATACAGCCAGTGGGCTGCGATGCCTGCGACGAGACCTCCGATGGTGTGTGCGCCGATGGCTTTGCCGATGAGCTTGCGATAGCCGAGGCTGTCGAGCATGGCGGTATGGGTGGAGAGGTAGCCGCTCCAGCACATACCCATAGCGGTGAACACGGCGATGGCATTGTTGTCAATGATGCCCTCAGAGATAAAGCGGGGAACCAGACCCAGAGCGGCGCCCACAGCACCGAGGGCGGTGATGGGGAAGGAGATCAACGCACCGAATTTGAAGCCGAAGAGCCAGTTGAACACGATGTTGATCTTGTCAGCAAGCATGGTGATAACAGGCACGCCCTCATAGGCGGCACCGATATATTCGCCATTCTCACCGGCAGGGCCAAAGGTGAGCATCATGACTACCGTGGAGATGCAAAGCACCCCAGGAATGATGGCCAGTCCGATGGAGACACCTTCTTTGCCACCGTCGAGGATGCCATTGAGGAAGCGTTGGAGTACGGTTCCTTCGCTCTTGTAAGAGATGGCTTGCTCGTTACCCTCAACCGTACCTTCGATGGCAGGAACATCCATCTCTGGATAGGTCTTCAGGGTGGAACGCTGCATCAGTCGAGTGGATACAATGCTGCCAATGAAGGCTCCCACCAAACCAACGGCGGCGCCACTGCCATAGCCCTTGCCAATCATGAACGCAATGACCACTAAGCCCATGCCGAAAGCAGTTCCAAAGTTGGTCAAAGAAACAAGTTGGTATTTTTTGAAATACTGGGCGAAGTTTTTGTCGTGGGCCAACGAGATGATGGCAGGATTGTCACTCAGAAACGTCATCACAGCACCTAAAGCGGCCACGCCTGGCAGGTTGTACAGAGGCTTCATCAAGGGACGCAAGATGTTTTCCATCAATCGGACTACACCGAACTCAATCAACAGCTTGCTAATACCGCCCATGAGCACACAGATGGCCATGATGTAGAACACGGTCTCCAAGAGCAACTGGTAGGCCGTCTGCATAAAGGTGTTCAGCATCATGGGCAACGTCATTTTATAGGCTAAAAAGCCGAAGAAAGCGAAGAAAATGATGAGAAAAACAAGGGCCTCGAAACTGCGTTTGGTGGTGAATCTCAGAGGCTTTTTCAGCTTGTCTTCAATTTTTTTGAATAGTTTTTCCACTCTCTCGTGATAGAAGGTGGTTGTTCGTTTGATGGTGTTGTATTTTGTTTTTGCCATGATGGGTTAATTTTTGGTGAGACTGAGCAGATTGATTTTCCAGGTGAGGCCGAGGTTAGCTTGGAACTTGCTGACACCATCAACACTGGTGTGTGAGCCGCAGAGGTGGAGCCGGAGGCTGCGGTCACCCATAGGATAGTATTCGAAGCCAAGGCTCTCAAAATCAACTTTCTTGCCTGGAGTCACATATTGGTCGTAGGCTTCAGTGTTGGGCAGCTGAGCTTGGTTGAAATCGTAGCCGGCCTTGGCGAAGACAATCCATTGGGGACCGATGTCAACACCGATGCCGTAAATGGCGGTGAGGTCTTGTCCGAAGAACTGCCTTTGCTCGAATGAGGCACGGTTGATGACATCGAGGTACATCTCCACACCATTGAATTGCAGCTTGTTGCCCAAGGCAATATAGTTGATGAACTTGCCAGGCTGGTATTCGATCATATTAACAGAATATGCTGTCTTGAAGATACCGTAGTTACCGTACCACATTAAATTATAAGCATAGATGCTTTGCATGGCTTGATTGATAAAAGGCGAGTTGCACATCTGAACAAGGAAGTGGTTTTTGCCTGAGTCATCCTGATAATTGAGAGAGGCACCTACCTCGTAGCAACACACGGTGTTCCAAAACTCGGTGCCGTAATAGATGTCGATGGGGTTGGAGTCGTATTCCCAGCCACCGATGGCGACGACTTGTTTGCCGGCAGAAAGGAAGAGGTTGTCGGTGAAATTCCAATTGAGATAAGCCCAGTCGGTGCCTTGGAAGAAGGTGTTGGCAAAGCCGATGTTAGGGGTGTTGAGGCGTTGACGGAGATGGTAGGAGAACTTTCCGCCGATAGTGCCATCCAAGGCCACTACTAAGTATTTCCCAGCAAAGCCATGGTCGGTGCTTGGCGCGATGCTGTCATGCCCTAAATGATAGTCAAAGGTGAAGTCGGCACGAGTGTTAAGATGCAGGTTGTCCAAAGTGATGATGGGGCTCTTTCCTTGTGAAAAGCCTTGCATACAGGCGAACAAAACAAAAAATGGGATCAAAAATGCTCTTTTCATACTTTTTCAGAATTTGTAGCAAACCTTAGATTTGCAGCATGATAGTCTGCGAACCAGAATGCGAGGGCAAAAATAGAAAATTTGTGTGAAATACAGATAGAAAGTCAATATTGTATTGAATAATATTTTTTTTAAATTTGCCACTTTTAGAACAATTAAAAGTTGCTCCCGGCACAAATTTAGGGATAAAAAAATGAGAAAGCTGTTTTTCCTTTTAGCATTGATATTTTGCGTTGAACCTTTTGTCACAGGGCAAATCATGCACAGCAAACCAGTTTGGTGGGTAGCGCACAAAGGTAATATTCTTAAACATGAGATCAAGGCTACAGAAAAGAAACGTGACAAATTGGTGGCTAAATGTTTAAAAAAAGCGGAAAAAAAGCCAGAATTGGCTGGAGAATTCAATTTTGTTGTTGCTGAATTATATTCAGACAAGATGGCTAACAGGGAATTGCGGAATCTTCCCCTTGCCATCGACTACTTCCGAAAAGCGGCTCAATTGTCCGATTCTGCTTTTACAGCACACTCATTATTTAATATTGGGTTGTTGTATGAGCATGACAATCCCTTGCAGAACTTTGACTCTGCCTTATATTATTTTGAGCTGGCATCCAGTTACAATGATTATTATTGTATCGGGTTGGGAGAAATGTATGAATATGGACTTGGGGTGGATAAGGATCCCGCTGTGGCATTGGAGTATTATAGACGCTCCATACATGGCGGTGCCAATGCTTATACAAGAGTTTATGCCATGGCTTATTATTTGGATATGCTTTCGAAAAACCAACTGGACACGGTGGCAGCCAAAAAATATCAGGAAGCTGTATTGATGGCGTCGCTTGGGGAACAAATAAACTTGAAATACCATGATGATCTGGCTCATGAGCATTATCAACTGCTTTTACAAGCATCGAATCGTGGATATGCGCCCGCCATCCATGAATTTGCGAAGATGTCGTATTTTGAGTACTATCCTGGATATCTGTGTTTGGAATTGAGCTCAATCGAAAAAAGATTAAAAGATGCTATGGACCTCGGTTACATCCCTGCGATATATGATTTCGGCTATGTGATGGAGTATAGCAGGTATGCAAAAAAAGAAACCAATGAAAGTCTGGCTCATGCATATCCATACTATTTGCAAGCAGCGGAGGCGGGGTATCCTCTTGGTCAGTATTCTGTGGGTGTCTGCTGTTTTTATGGCGTTGGAACACAGCAAAACTATGCCTTGGCTGAGTACTGGTATCAGCTGGCAGCCGACCAAGGATATACGGGGGCGAAGACCAAATTGAAGAATTTTAGCATAGACAGGAGCAGACATAGATTGGACATGGCAAATGTTCGACTCGCTGAAACATTTAATACTTTCTCGGCATCACTTGCCAATGCCAGTGCCAAACAGCAAAATCTGACATCTGAACAGAAAAATAAGATACAAAACAGCGGTTACACTCAGGTTAAAAACAAAAAAAGCGGATCAAACAATGATACGTCCCAAAGTAAAAAAAAGTCGAATATCCCGGATCCTTGGACCTTACATCAATACCAGAAGGTCTATGACGACTATGGCAGCGCACTTTGCAAAATGTGTTACGGACTCGATAGTTACAGTGAGAGTGAACGTATTAAAATCCAAAATAGGATGCGCGATATCCGGTCAAAATGCACCAATAATGGTTATGGAAAAATATTCTCTTCTGAATGGGAGACTTGGAATGGTGAATGTAAATATTACAAAAATTGACCTCCAAGCCCCAGTCTAATTCTTTCATCCCGTGTTTTCCCCTTTTCATCGAGGAAAAGGTCTTTTTTGTGTTGTTTTCCCTTGTTGCAAATTTTCTTTTTTTTTAAATTTGCAACCTTAATTTCAAATGTCATGAAGAGACTCGCTATTCTAAAATCCTTGTTTTTAATTTCCTTTTCATTAATCACTGTTTTATGTATGGCACAGCCTCCTGGTGGTGGAGGTGGCTATCCCGGTGGCCGTCCTCCGGGCGGAAGATTTCCTGGTGGCCGTCCTCCCGGGGGTGACCGTGGCGGATGGAATACGAGTGAACCCAAAACGAATGTCAAGCCGAAGAAGAAGGTGAGGCCTGGAGATACTTTCATCGTGACGGGTGTCCTCCGTGATGCTAAAACCGGCGAGTTTTTGCCATACGTCAATGTGGCTGTGCTTGATTCTGTTGACTCTGAATTTGTAAAAGGAGGCATCAGCAATATGGATGGTGTCTTTGAGATTAGCGATGTGCCGCAAGGTTCTTATTTGTTGCGTGTCTCGGCTATCGGCTATGAGAATTTCGCGCAGCCTTTCAAGGTGACCAATAATACGAATCTTGGCACTTTGCGAATAAAACAAGGTGTCACCTCGCTTAATGAGGTCACGGTAACGGCGGAGAAGCCTTTATACGCTATGGATGGAGAGAAGTTGGTGTATAACGTCAGCGAAGACCCCTCGATTCAGACTGGAACTACGGAGGATGCCTTGCAGAACGCACCTGGCGTGGAGGTTGACGTGGAGGGAAACATTACACTACGAGGTGTGTCAAGTGTTGAAATTTGGGTCAACGACAAGCCTTCCAAGCTTACGGAAGAGAACCTCAAGACCTATTTGCAGACACTTCCCGCCAATGCAATCGCGCGTATTGAGACCATCACGAATCCTTCGGCGAAATATGCCACCGATGCGGAAGCCGTGATCAATATTGTGACTTCAGCGCATGTCAAGAGCAATCAGTTTGTGAGCTTTGGCGTGAATGGTTCCAACCAGCCTTTTGTGTCGCCATGGATTAGTTATATGTGGAAGAAGGAAAGGTTAAGCGTTAATTTATTCGCTTCTGGAAGATACAGCAAACGTCGCAACAGAGTCGATGAATGGGCTATTCGTCGTGACTTGGATTCCGTGACAGGAGACTTTGACACTATCTTCAGCGAAACCAAGTGGCAGAATGATATCAACCGCAGCATGAGCGGCAATTTGTTTATGAATATCGAGTATGAGATTGACTCCACCAGCGACCTCTCTATTGACGGGGGCGGTTTCTACAACAACAACCGCAGTTCCAGCAACCGTCGTGCAGACCAGATTTTCTACATGCTGCCCGCTGACAGTTTATTGGGATATGCTATCGGCGACACCACCCTGGCGCAATCGGGCTTTGGTCATCTTGGTGCCGACTATACCAAGCGTTTCGACGAGAAAGGTCATAATTTGCGTATTGGCTTGAATACCAGACTCAATAGGAATGCCAACAAAGAGTATTATGACCGTTTTTATGATGTTTATACCGACCTTGATGAGAATCGTTATCTTATGACCAACCAGCGTGGCTTTGGTGCCAATCTTGACGCTCGATATAACCGTCCCTACAGCGAGGAAGGAGAACTTAGTTATGGGTTACGTGCTGATTACCAGAGGTATGATAACGATTATGAACGCACTTATTCCAATGACGGTGGTGTCACTTACGATAGCATAGACGAGCTTCGAGCATATACTTTCAAAGGCTCAGATGCAAGCATTAATGCAGATGTCAACTGGACCCAACGCTGGGGAGGATTCACACTTAGTACGGGTTTGGGTGTTGGCAACGATCGCGTCAACTACTGTTATAATAGCGCAATGTCATTTGCTGATGAGAACACATTGTATTTCTGGACATATCGTCCATCAGTCCACTTGACCTATCGCACGGAGGACATGCACAATTTGAAACTCAACTATTCCATGCGCATGTCGCATCCGCGTGAGGAGCAAATCAGCACTTTCCGCAGGTATGGTGAGAACAGCTATTCCACGGGCAACCCTGACGGTCTCAAGAACGGCTACACTCATAGCATGGAAGCTGGATGGCAGAAATTCTTTGAGCGTTTTGGCAACATCGGTGTCGAGGCATACGGCCGCTTGAGTACCAATGAGGTCAGTTCCTTGACGGATTCTGAATATGACAAGTATTTGGATCGAATCGTCAGTTATTCTATGCCATATAACATGGGCACTTCATGGCGTTACGGTGCTTCACTCAACATGACGTATCGTCCGACGGGATTCTTCAATGTGCGTTTGTTCGCCAACGTGTATAACTACGGCTACAAGATGGTATATGACCGTATTGATGAGTTTGGCAACATTGACCATAGAGAGGATAAAAACGACATGTGGTCGTACAGCATCCGTATTAACGCATGGGCGAAGATTTTTGACCAGTACATGCTGACCATGTCTGCCAATTATAACTCACCGACCATCAGTTTGATGAGCGAACGCAAAGCTCGTTATTTCCTCAATATGGGTGTCCGCAGCGACTTCTTCAAACGTCGTATGTCGGTGTTTGTCAATGTACAGGATATTTTCAACTGGGGTGCCCAGATCGGTTCAGGCTCCACTAACACTAACCCATATTATTTGACCGACAGCACCCGTAAGATGCTCAACAGCCGTTACATTTCGGCGGGTATCACTTTCCGTTTCGGTAAGATGGAGTTGGAAAAGACAGCAAAGGAAGGCGATGGCGAGACTGGCGACAGTCTGGAGTAACTTGAAATAAAAAGAGGGTGACTAAAAAAGTCGCTCTCTTTTTTTGTTGGGTGTAGAAGATTTTGCAATTTTTGTTTTAGGACTATAATTTGGCGAGGTAAGAGCCAAAAATAGTCAAAATACGTTCAAAAAGGCCTCCTTTATTGTTCATAAGTCGCAAAAAGACGTGAAAAGCCGGCTTTTAGGCCGTTTTTTCGGCATATTTTCTCAGATTATGGGCGAGCGCGACCAGACCGAACTCGACCG